>Ga0214473_10000692_pt1 | contig 46877 bp, 65 predicted proteins | sample RVTome_7_FD_203509 | JGI IMG/M metagenome (GOLD analysis project Ga0214473, IMG submission 203509) | Soil microbial communities from uranium-contaminated site in the Upper Colorado River Basin, Wyoming, United States - RVT98D197 | ecosystem: Environmental > Terrestrial > Soil > Contaminated >...
GGACTTGACCCGTGCGAACTTGACCTATGCGAACTTGACCGATGCGAACTTGACCGATGCGAACTTGACCTATGCGGACTTGACCCGTGCGAACTTGACCCGTGCGGACTTGACCTATGCGGACTTGACCCGTGCGAACTTGACCGATGCGAACTTGACCGATGCGAACTTGACCGATGCGAACTTGACCGATGCGAACTTGACCAATGCGGACTTGACCCGTGCGGACTTGACCTATGCGGACTTGACCCGTGCGGACTTGGATTTTTCTTCATGGCCGCTATGGTGTGGTTCACTAAAGGCGAAATTAGACGACAGGTTAAAAGTACAATTATTATACCACTTATTATCAGTCGCCCCGGAATATCGGACTAAAAAATTCGTGGCGATTGCAAATAAATTCCATCGTATGGAGTGCCCGCGCTTGGGGGTAAAATAATATGATGTACTTAACGAAACAAGAGCAAGAGCTATACGACCAGTGCCGAGGCAGATGCTCTATATGTATCTGGCAGGGCGGTTGTGACTTAGAGGACCGCTTGGACGAACCGGATAAAGACCAGTATAAATTATACGCAGAGGACTAAAATGACAAGAAAAGTATTTAACGAATTGGCGGCGGAGTTAAAGCACGCACGACCTAAATCGCCGAGTGACGCGCCGACGGACCCGATATGTACGAACCGTTATATGCAATGGTGCGCAGGCGTTCAAGCGGTAGCGAACGTATGCTTACGGTTTAATCCAGGGTTCGATGAAAACAGGTTTAAAAAGGCTTGCGGGTATGAAGACTAAAACCATAAAAGACCTTATCGACTGTGCAGACTGGTATAAGCGGACGTGGGAAAAACTACAGGCTGAATACGGCCCATACGCCCGCCTCATGGCCGGTCTTATCGCGGCAACAAGTCCGCAGCGGGCGGTTAAACACAATTTACAGCTGGCGCGGCAAGTGCTGGAAAAATATTTTTTAGGTGAAGACTGGATTTTTATCGACGGCCTTTTACCGAACCACGTAACAAACATCAAGCGGATGTTAGCGGGTGAACCGATGAAGGGGTTTAAGGTCCGCGCGTTCTATGAAAATTTAACCGGAAATTTAAGCGTTCCTACAGTTGACGGGTGGATGTTAAAATACTTTAAATTTAAGGGGTGGATAACGCCGAACCGCTATAAGAAAATCGCGGCTAAAATGGTGCGGAACGCAAAGCGGCACGGGTTAAAACCCGCAGAGTATCAAGCGATAATTTGGGTTAAGGTGCGCGGCTTGGATACTGCGAACCGGGATATGTTCGATGGGGTTGACTATGTATAGACGCGGCTCTCTAATATGGACCTTGTTTATCGTGGTTATAGTTGTGGCTATTATGTTCCTAATTTTATCGGAGTGTGTAAAATGAAGACTATAAGGCCCGTTATAGACGGCTATTGTGTTGACTGCCCCGCGTATAATGGGGAGTATATGGTGTGCAATATCACACGAACGAAATGCCCGTCTGTAAACGAAGATGGGGACGTGTTTACTACCCCGCTGGATTGCCCAGCACGGGAAGGGTTTACTGTAAAAATTTAAGGGGGTAAAATGACACCATCAGAATTAAAAGAGCGGGTAACACAAATCGGAAACTGGTATTTTAGCCGGTCCTCTATGAAGTTTTTCGGCGATACGATGTCGAACTACGGGGTCCGCAGCAAGCCTGTAAAGATAAACGGGGTGGACTGCTGGGAACTGTACAGGAAAAAATCAGTACGCGGCGGCTTGAGCGGGTCCGCGTATTTTAATTGCGAAACTTTTGAGCGGGTCCATAAATTAGCATAACAAGGGGTAGTATGAAAAAACTCACAAACAATCGAAGTGAAAAGCCGGGTACGTTTTACATCGAAGAAAGCCCGTCGTGTCTGGGCAAGGGCCTTGCTAAAATTGTTATTACGCGGTTCGACGGCTCACAGCATGTCGATTACCCAGTGCAGTATATGGATGGTAGTTTCGGGTATGATTTTCCAGAGCGTGTCCCGGCAGAAGTTCACAAAGCAATGAAAGAGAGGTTCACGATATGAAAAAGTACGTTGTACTACAGTTTACAAGAGGGTGTAGCGGCTGTGCAGTGGTGGAACGGTTCACAGAAGCGGATAAAGAGAAGAAACCCCGTGAAGTAGCGGACTTTAACATCGAACACGCTACCCAGTTGCCTTATCGGGGGGTCTATGAAGACAAGCCCTGAAGTCTGTATTGTGAAGCACTGCCGCAACTCACCGGATATGTCCTATAATGTAAACGGTGTATCGCTCCCTGTGTGCATGGACTGCTGGGAAGCTCACACTGAAAAGAAGATAAACCTCGTGGAGTATGCGATTCCAAACGTAGCGGCTCACGATGCCGCAGAAAGAGAGTAAGAACATGAGTGAAGAAGCTCGGGAATTCATGGCGCATTTAAAAGAATATATCCGCTGTGTTGCAAGTGACGCAGTTCCGGGTGATTGCGACAATAGCTGTGCGGGTATGTCGTCTTACGGAGCGGAGCAAAAGTTAGATTATGCGGCGAAGAAGCTGTTTAAATAATTATTTACAGATTTTTAGTAGTTTACCTTAATTTTACGTCAGTTTTACACCTATATATGTAAGGGAGACAGTTATGGCAGACAAAAGAATCATATCAGAACGTCAGGAAGCGGCTTACAGGTACGTCTCGCATGACTTCGATTGCCTCACGGTCGAAGAAGCCGCAAAGAAAATGGGCATAACCGCCTCGGCGGTAAGCCAACTGCTGAAAAGCATGGAAGCCGTCGCCCACCAGTTATTCCCGCTGCTCACGCGGCAAGAGCGTGACGTTCTGGAAATGCTGGAATCGAACCTCACAGTAAAGCAGATTGCCCCAGCGGTTAAGCTCACGGAGCGACAGGTTCATCGAATAGTGGACTCGCTCACGGAAAAGAAAAAATGGTTCCCCGGTTCACCCGCTAAAACGGTTAGCTACTCACCGGCGATGGAGCGGCATGTCGTAAAAAAGTTTTAATTGGAGATTTAACTTGGAGACGAAAGACACGAACCCGAAGGACGCGGTAGGCGTGAAGAAGTGGCGGCAATTTTGCACGGTGCCGTTCCCGCCTATCTGGGAAATTGGAGTGGCTATGCTCGAAGGTGCGAGAAAATACGGGCGGCATAATTACCGCGTTGCGGGTGTGCGGGCCTCTGTTTATGTAGATGCTGCGATGGGTCACATAGCCCAGTGGTGGGAAGGTGAAGACGTTGACCCTGATAGCGGATTGAGCCATATCACGAAGGCCCTGGCTACGCTTGTGGTGATGCGTGACGCCATGCTGAACGATAAGTTCTTCGATGATAGACCGCCGAAGGTAAAGCTGTCTGAAATTCGTGCGGATTTACAGGAGAAGGTGAATAAAATCATGGAGCAGATACCAGATGCGAAGGAACCATTTTTAGCACAGTGCCCACCCCCTGCTGGTACAGCCGGGCAAGGCCCGGTACAGGTGTCACCGAAGGCACAGGTGGACCTCACGAAGTTCCCGTACACCGTGACAGAGGAAGAGCGATTTCTTGCCCAGGTCAGCGCGAAACAGATGACGGCAATGGGGTACACCTACCTGGCTAACGCAGAGATGTCAAAGCGGGACCGTTCTGCCAAAGTCTTTGAACCCGAAGCGAAACCAGCGGGCCTCACCACTGAAATCCTGCGTAAGCTCGGGTTTAAATGGAACGGAATTTCACAGGTCTGGGAGTCACGCTAATGTTTACCTGGTTACGCTACCTTAAAAAATACTTTTCTTGTCTCCTTTCCTACAAACGACCCAGGGGTGTGTTTCCGGTACGCCGGAACACTCGCCCAGGTCGGAACGAACCTTGCCGATGCGGATGCGGGAAGAAGTACAAGGCTCACCTGTGGCAGGAAGACGAGTCATCGTTACGAGATTACGGAAGGATTTACTGATGCTTAAACTCTATTTATCCCATCCGATTACAGGGCTGCCCGGCACGACCAAAGACCAGCGAAGTGACCTGCTAACGCGGGCTATCGCGTTCGGTAAAAAGCTCCGTGAGTGCGGGTACGATGTTCATGTCCCCGCTGATTGCGAAGGATTTGTGGAAGTTGCTCACTCCATGTCGATGCTCACAGTAGACGACATCCTGGCTGTGGACTGCAACATAATCAACATGTGTGACGGCGTTGTGTTCCTGAACTTACAGGGCACCTTCAGTCACGGCATGGAAGTCGAGTTTAAACACGCTGTGAAGCAAGGTAAAAGGATGGTAACGATACCGTCAGGGATGGAACACTCATCAGTTGAGCTACTCACTATGATTTTGAAAGGCGGGCTATGAGAGTTTTGGTTATAGGTGACACACACTTAAAAGCTGTGCGTAAAGGCTATCTTCAGTTCTGCAAAGACGTACAGAAAGAATTTCGCTGCGATACTACCGTTCATATCGGGGACTTAGTGGATTGCCACGCAGTGTCCTTTCACCCTGCTCATCCTGACGCACCAGGGCCAAAGGACGAAATTGAACAGACAAGAGAAGCAGTTCAGGCGTGGTACAAGGCGTTCCCGGCGTTGAAGATATGTGTGGGGAACCATGATGCCAGGTTCATACGCCTGGCCGCCACGGTAAAGATACCCGACATTATCTTGCGGTCCCATAACGAAATTTGGCAAACACCGAAGTGGACCTGGAAAGATGACTATATTATCGACGGCGTTTACTATACGCATGGCGACGGAGCGGGCGGTGGATTATACCCGGCGTATAATATGATGCGGAAAATAGCGATGCCGGTCGTGATGGGCCACCATCATTCCGCTTGCGGCGTTAAGTTCCTGGTAAATCCTGAGCGTCGTTTGTTCGGCTGTGATGTAGGCTGTGGGGTCGATGATAAAGCGGTAAACATGCTGTACATGGAAAAGAGCAAGATACGTTCTGTTATTTCCTGTGCTACAGTTATTGACGGCATACCCCAAGTACATATTATGGCCGCTTGTAAGGGTGAGAAATACCATGACAGCCGTTTTAAGGTTTAGGAAATGTGCCGAGTGTAAGAGGCCGTATCCTGAAACAGACAAGTTTTTTAACCGGCACATAAGGGGAAAAGGCGGTTGGTACTACATCTGTAAAAAGTGCAAGTGTGCAAAAGAGAAGCAACGGCGCAAAATAAACCCTAACATGGACAGGACGAACAGGTTTAGGTTAAAGTATGGTATAACTTATGAGCATTATTTATTGATGTTGGAACAAGCGGGGCATAAATGCGCCATTTGCAATAAAGAAGAAACAGAGATACAACAGCCATCAAAGAAAGTTAAAATGTTATCGGTAGACCATGACCACGCAACAGGCGAGGTACGCGGTTTATTGTGTGGACGCTGTAATAAGGCCGTCGGGCTATTTAGTGACGATGTAAAACTGTTAGACAGCGCAATAAAATACCTGACGATGGGTAAGGGCGAACGGTACAACGATAGGAATTTTAAATGAAAAACGGCGACGTAGTAAAATTTAAACTGCTAATACGCGGACCTCTTGGAAATGAATGGTGGGAACAGGACGAGCGTATAGTAGGTACACAGACTTCAGTTCGCGGGCATGGTTTACAGCCTGAGTTTACAGGAGATATTGAAAAGTGGGGACGCGAACTTATCGCCTGGTTTAATAAAGATGAACCGGCTGACAGACACAGAGCGTTCATTAGAGCGGAGTTAATTAACGATGAGCAAGGGGAGTAAACGTCGCCCGTGTGCAGTTCCGGCGTGGCTGGAAGTATTCAGATGGGCGAGGGCGTTGGGGCAAAATGACGGTACACCAGAGTATTTAACTGTGTTAATTAAGCAGCACCCCGAAGACCTAAAATGGCTGACCGGGGAAGAACGGGAGTTGTTAAATGGAAAATAAATTCGACGGCTCCCGCAGAACAGCGACCGAGATATGCATGATGCAGTACCAGAGGGACGTTTTCTTACGGTCGATGGTTGATAGCTTTGTGCTCGGACTCAGGGCATATAAAGTTGACCCAGTATATTTTTGGAAGGATATTAAATTGGATAAGAAAAAGAAGATTAAGTTAGAGGAAACGGTGGCCGGGTGCCAGGATAAGTTAGGTACGCTCGAACAGTGCTTGAGTGGTACGCAACGACGCATGGCCCGAATAGAGTACCAGGAACTTCCGGGCATGAGAACAATCGAGCGTAGTTTGCGAGACGACGTAGCATCGCTTCGCGGCTGCGTTAAACACAACGCCGAAGCCCTGGAAAAACGTATCCTGGCCCTGGAACAAGCCCACTGTGACCACGATTATGAAATCGTGGGCGGGAAAGTATCGCAGTTAGCACGCATACATAAGGCCGTACACACGGGTATATTCCACGCTCCTACTGTAGACCTGAAGTGTACGAAGTGCGGCAAGACCGAAGTGCGTGAGCTTACCCCGGCGGTCGAGCCGGAGCCGAAACGCTCCTGGTGGTACAAGTTTAAAGCGTGGGCGGCCCCGACAAGTTTCGGCGTGGAATAAAATGACTAAACACCGCTTCGGAAATTTCGATAAGCTCCGGGAAGAAACTATCCTGGAAGGCATGGCACAGAACGCCATACGGTCGCTGCTCACGCACAAGACCGAAGAAGTAAAGCAGTGTGCCCACAGGTGTATCGCTGCTTTCCGGCCTACTGAAATAGACGACCCTGGCCGGCTACCTACTGTTCGGCTACAGGACGACCCACCTGACTCCTGGGTACGGCCATACCACTACGCTAAAGAGTCTAAAGCCCTGGTGTTAGAGTGGTGGGCGTATAAAAAAGGAAACAGTTCAGCGTTAGAAGTAATCGTCAGGTGCAACGTAATAGAGTGGATGTTAGATAACGACTATAAACTCTGGTGTGAAAAAGGAACTGTACCTTGCGAATCACAGACATCTTAAAAAAAGCTGGCTTCCCGCAGGACTATGTAGTCCTGGATTTCGAGTCCTATTACGACTCGGAGTACAGCCTTACGAAGATGTCGGCCTGGGAATATATTAAGGATTCCAGGTTCGAGCCGCTGGGTTGCGGGTTGTTCTGGGTTCTGAAGAGCGGAACGAAGGTAAAAGAATACGTTGTGCCTGAAAAACTCGCTGTTACCTTTAGCTGTATGCAGGCACGATACGGCCAAGAGTTAGAAAACCTCACGGTCGTTATACAGAACGCTAAGTTCGATGCTTTAATTTTAAAGGAGACGTATGGTATCTTACCCCGGTTTATAATCGACGTAAAACATCTTGACGCACACCAGGATAGCAAGCGTTCGCATAAATTAAAAGACATGGCCCTGATTTACGGGGTGAAGGAAAAGGGCAGGACAGAAGATTTTAAGGGGCTGCACTGGGATACGATGACGATAGAGCAGCGTGTCGCCATTGCCACGTATTGTAAAAACGACTGTGAGTCTGAGCAAGGTATCTTCGAGCAGCTATTGCCCCGCTTGTCTTGGCCGGAAATGGAACTCTGGTTCGCTAACCACAGTACCCGGCTGTGGCTTGACCCGAAGCTGGTGTTTAATAAATCGCTGGCGAAACAATTGTATTTTGAAATGGACGCCGAACTCGAAAAAATTATCGAGCGTACTGGGTTTAGCAAGAGTGCGATTTCAGGCAACAAATCCATCGTAAAGTTGTTTACGTCACTGCTCCCGGAAGAAGACGCTTTACCGATGAAGCAAGGCAAGAGCGAACTAATCCCGGCCCTGGCTAAGAACGATGACGGTTGTAATTATTTACTCGCTCACCCTGACCCGCGAGTAGCAAACCTCATGGAAGCACGGCTCGCGGTGAAGTCCTGGCCTAACCATTTAAAACGTATGCTTACGATGGGTAGTATGTCTAAAGCTGCGGGTGGTTTACAGCCTGTGCCTTCTAACTATTACGGGGCGCACACTGGCCGTTCGAGCGGTGGGGAAAAGATAAACCTCTATAACCTCGGTGGTTCTGGTCGTGCTGGTACAGCGAACCACCCCCTGATACAGAAAATGCGTGGGTTACTCCTGGCCGATGTAGGTTACATGCTCGCACTGTCTGACTCGGCACAAATCGAAGCAAGAGTTTTAGCATGGCTGGCAGGCTGTGATAAATTAGTAAAAGGTTTTGCTGAGAAGCGTGACATCTATAGTGAGTTCGCTACCGAGTTATTCGGCGTCGCGGTAAGAAAGCCGAAAGAGTCAGACGCTCTGGCTGTTAAAAAAGACCTGGAAATTAAACGCGGCTTTGGTAAAGAAACTATACTTGCGTCAGGTTTTGGGATGGGTCCGACAAAATTTCACGGGCGGTGTTTAGCGAATAAAGAATTGCGGCCGATGTTTGATGACGGTACTTACACCTTTGCTTTCGTCGATTCCCTGATACAAACGTATCGTCGTGAGTACAAAGAAGTCCCGAACTTCTGGAAAACGATTGAAGGATTATTCCGCTGGGTAATAAATAACCCTGATAATTGTGTAGGCTACGGTAAAAAAGAGTTCGGGCTGGAAAAGAACCTGTTGGAGTTTTGGAATGACCGCGGCACAGTAAACTTACAGCTACCCTCTGGCCGGATTTTATACTACCCGCACGCTGCGATAAATAAAGCGGATAAAGAAATCCGATACGAACACGGCCACCTATGGGGTGGAACCCTGACAGAGAACGTGGTCCAGGCAATATCCCGTGACCTGCTGGTAATCTGGATACGACAGGTGGAAGAAGCTGGAATCCCTGTAGTTCACCATGTTTATGACGAAATTATCGGAATGGTTCCCGCTGAAACAGCGGAAGAAGATTTAAAGCGTATCGAGGATATTATGTGTGTTGCCCCTGACTGGGCGGATGGATTGCCCCTGGCTGCTGAGGGCAAGACGAGTGTGGTTTATGTTAAATAAGGGGGTGTGCCATTCCAGATATTGCGATGTGTACTAATAAACAATGCCGGAAACGGGCGAAATGCTACCGTTTTACTGCGAAACCGAACATGCCGTACCAACTCTATGGCTCGTTTGCCCCGAATAAACTGGGTAACTGCGAAAGTTTCTGGGAACATGAAAAAACAAACAAAACAACAAAAATTCAACGACGCCTTCGACGCTTATCGGTGCCTTCAAAAAGGGCAGCCGATAAAAAGAAGCACAAATAAGGACGGTTCGCTTCCTACCACGCCTATCATAGCGTGCCCTGATTTACCGGAGTCAGAGGTTTTAAAACTCTGCTTAGCCTGGCTGCGCGGTCGAAGGATATTTTGTAATAGAGTGAACAACGGCAAGGGGGATTTACATGGCGACGGACACGTATATACTTATGGTATTATCGGGGCTGGCGACATACTTGGGCTGCTGCCTGACGGCCGACATTTTGAAGTGGAGTGTAAAAAGGGTAGGGGCGGTCTTCTGTCGAAAGACCAGCGTAACAGAGCAAAACGGATAACTGAGAACAACGGAATTTATATAATCGCTCACGGCATACCTGAGCTAAACTTACTGTTAGGACCATACTTATGACCTGTAAAATCTGTCACCACCTGAGTGCAACGTCAGTACGCTGTTTTAAAAACTGCCCGATGCGGTATTATTATCGCTACATTAAACGGGTAACGCCAGCGTTGGAGTCTGAAGCACAGCGGTTCGGAACGAACTGGCACACGATTATGGAAATCCTGGGGCTTACCCCTGGAACAGAGTGCCCGTCGTGTGTGCCGGGTATAGCTACCGAAATGGACCTGCCAGACATCGAGTGCTCCCTTTGTGATAAAACCCGCATCGTTCCCGAAGACCGCCTGGCCGCAGCGACACGGTACATGAACCAGATGTACGCAGTCGTGCCCCCTGGTAAAACCGATGTTGAGTGGGAGACTGAGAAGGTTCGCCTGCTGTACGCTGCTATCGCTTACACGCGATACTATAAAGACCAGCCGCTAAACGTACTGGGCAACGAAGTCGCGTTCAGCTTACCGCTGAAACGAAATGGCCGAGCAGTCCGTGGGTTCCAGATGGTAGGAAAAATAGACAAGCTCCTGCATATTCCAGAGCGAACTAAGGTGCAAATCCTCGACCACAAGGCTACATCCCATAACATAAATGACGTGCGGTTCTGGTCACGATTTAACATGGACGTTCAGACAAGATTCTATCCTTACGCTCTGGCTGAAATGGCACGACAAGGGGAGTACGACCTGGCCGGCCACGGGATTGAAGTTCTTATCGACGCTTTCCATAAGCCGCAGACTGGGCCGAAGAAGCTGACCCAGGGTGAGAGTAAAAAGTTTGTCGAGACAGGTGAGTATTGCGGGCAGAAGTTTGAAGTACACTATGTGACAGGTGAGGCCGGCATCATCTGGAAAGTAAACGGCAAGGCTGCTGAAGTCGAACCCGGTGCTAAAGAAGGAACCTTCGCTATACGGGAAACCCCTGAAATGTATGGTGCCAGGATGCTCATGGACATTTCTGCTGAACAGCAGAACTATTTTGTCCGGCGTGCGATACCGAGAACTGACCGCGAGCTTACCCAGTTTGGAGACGAACTCGTAGGAATCGCTTCTACAATACGACAGTTCGAGAAATTTAATCTGTGGTACCGAAATGAAGACCAGTGCGAATCGACATATAAGTGTGACTACATCGACATCTGCTACGAAGGTGTGGACGTGGACCGTGAAGAACCGATACCTGGGTTTATAAGAAAAGGATGTGTGCATAATGATAAAGTTTGATTTCGTACCGACGTTGTGGGTAATTGGGTTTGCTGTAAACTCCAGATACCAGCCGCGTTCTATCGCGTTTATGTTTGGGCCGTTGGTAATAACCATTCGAGATTTTAGGAGATAACATGGCTTTAAAACGAATCGTATCTTCACAAGGCAACATCCCGAAGGCCCCGCCTTCCATGCCTGCGATACCGAAAACATTTTCGGTCGAGGATTGGGACGGGTCCAAAGAGGGCGAGAAAATTATTATCTACGCTGACTCTGGTTTGGGTAAAACAACTCTGGCTTCTATGGCCCCGAATCCTGTGTACCTGGGACTCGACGATGGCGGCCGTAAAATCAGGAACCCTAAGACGGGTGAAATGCTGAAGCATATCCCAGGTCTTACTTCGTTCCGCGACGTCCTGGCCGTGCTGCAACAGCCAGAACTCTTCGACGAGTTCGAGACTGTGATTATCGACACCGCTACTATCCTCGAAGAGTGGGCCGTGCCTTACGTTCTGGAAACTATCCCGAACGATAAAGGCATTACCATGAAAAACCTGGTACAGTACGGGTATAATAAAGGCTACCAGCACCTTTATAATACCATGAAGTTAATCCCACAGGCGTGTGACTCGTGGGTACGCAATGGCAAACATGTTATTATTATCTGCCAGGAAGCTGCGAATCGCGTTCCTAACTCTGGCGGTGATGACTTCTTGCGTGCTGGCCCGCGTCTTACGTCGAACAAAGAAGCAAATATCGAAGGGCATTTCTGCGAATGGGCGGACCACGTATTCCGTATTACCTACAGTTCCCAGGTTGTGAAGGACCGAAAAGCGACTTCGACTGATGAACGAGTAATCCACGTGAAGGGTGAAGTCCACTTCAGGGCAAAGTCTCGAACGCTGCCTTCTGATATTTCGCAGGTTACGTTTAACGACAAATCCGATGACAGCATTTGGCGGTTCTTATTCGAGAAAGGAGAGTAACGACAGTGAACACGCTTTTACACCCAGTACGCGGTAGGATTATCGTCCGGCCCAAAACGAAAAACTATAAGTCAGAGGGCGGTATCGTCCTGACGAACAGCCTGGACTCTGAAGTTTTTTACGCTACAGTCGTGGCGGCCGGGCCTGGTGTACCCCAGAACGGTACAATCGTACCCAATTGTTGCAGCCCCGGCGAGGAGATTATGTACATGGAAGGTGCCGGTATCCCGGTGGAACACGATGGAGTTAAGTATCTGATTCTCGATGATTCAGATGTAATAGCTATACTACACCCAAATACAGGAGAAACAAATGAAGTTAATTAACAAAGGCGGTACGTACCGCGGCCCGATTGTCGAGCACGGCCTCGGAGTGACCACTACAGGGTTGCCGAAGTGGATAGCCCTGTTGCAAGCAACGGAAGTCTACGACTTCGCCACGAACCAGTGGATGCCATTCCAGGACGAAAACTGCGACGTGACAGCACACCTGTGTTTGTTCAGCGGGAAACAGGAACCGACGTTCCATGTCCAGAACATTATGCACGCTGTGGAATGGGACGGCAAATCCCTGGCCGGCCTGAGCAAGCTGGAACTTACCGATGTAGGAGTCCAGTTCTCGGTAGCGATTGAAAATTACAAGGATAAGGACGGCCCGAACGTGAAGCGGCTGGTACACTTCGACGATACCCCGCAGACCGGTGGCGTGAACAAGCTGAACGACAGCGATGTGGCCTCGCTCTCTGCTTCCTTCGATGCCTTGCTGAAGAAATCAGCAGCCCCTGCGAAGGCCGTGTCGGCCCCTGCTTCTGCACCTGCGAGCAAGCCTACCCCGATGCCTGAGAAACCGAAGGCTGCGAAGGGTAAGAAACCTGCTCCGCCACCTGCTCCTGAGCCGGAACCCGAAGCTGCTCCTGAGCCTGAGTCTGTTTCAGCGGAAGAGTTCGAGGCTGACCTTCCTGTAGGCAACGACCCTGACCCGGCTGTGGAATCCGCTGCTGCGGAGACTCCGCCTGCTGCGAAGCCTGGGCCAAAGGCACCTGCTACTCCGAAGGGCATGACTAAGGCTGAAGCATGGAGCCACGTAATCCAGTTCAAGGCAAAGAACGTGACTGTAGCTGAGGTCACGAAGTCCTGGCAGATTGCCGTCCGTGCCGCGGGTAAAGCTGAAGCAGCGATGACCCCGGCTGACTGGGCGACGGTGTGCGAAACCGTGTGTAACGAGCACGGGGTGTTTTAAATTATAGCGGGCGGTGGCAACCGTAAACCCCCCGGTAATAGGCACTTTGTCTCGATGGAAAGCGGACGAAGGTAAAATCCTGCCGCCGCCCGTTTTATTTTAAACCGTAGGTTCTGAAGTGCCCAGATTAACATTGCTCCTGGTCCCAGCCTTGCAGCCGATTTAGACGTGCTGTTGCATGGTAGCAGGTAAGGTAATACTGTACAAGGGTATGGTTCCTACGTTTTATGTTTGTCCCTGTGGCGAAAGCTACTTGCCGTATGGCCTTATGTACGGGCGTATCAGGGTTTACCCTGGATTGGGGATAAGGTCGTACTCGTCGGGAAAAGCGGTTAAGTAAAACCATATTAGAGACGCCTAAATATGACATCAAGCTACCCCCAGCTTTGTAGGGGCGAGACGGGCCAGGGACATTTTTATTTTTCTAAAGGATAGTATGCAGCTTACCGTTGAAAAAATGGCTTACCCCGATGCGATGAAATTAGTGGTGGACAACCATTACTTACATCGGAGGTGCCATTGCTCTGTAGCGGTAGGTTTATTCGATTGCTGGGAATGTGTCGGAGTAATAATCTTCGGCAAGCCGGCGAGTTACACACTCTGCGAAGGACTCTTTGGCAAAGAGGAAAGTAAAAACGTCGGGGAGTTTAGCCGGCTCTGGGTAAGGGACGACCAGCCACGTAACACTGAAAGCTGGTTCATAGCCAGGGCTTTAAAGTTCTGCCCGTATGATGCTTTAGTTTCTTTCGCTGATAGTGAACAAGGACATACGGGCTATATTTACCAGGCAACGAACTGGTTGTACACAGGGGTATCCCCTAAGCAACGATACTATCGAGTTAAATCTGTCGGCAGTGATAACCCCGTACAGTATAGGCGGCGTGCTCGTATGCCGAAGGAAAAAATCATTAAACTCTATGGCACGGATGCCGTTGAAGAATACTTTAGTTCAGCAAAATACCGGTATGTTTTAATTCTGAACCGTAAAAAAGAACTGCTGAAAAAATTAAAATACAAAGTTCTTCCGTACCCCAAAGGATAGTATGCCAGAAAAACAAGACATCCCATTTGCTAAGCTGCATGAGATTTACCGCCAGAACATTACCTCTGGCATGGTAAAGTATCTGGCTGAAGAATTACAGGTGTCAACCGAGGCACTGACGGCTCTTGGCATAGGGTACTACTATGCTAAGGCCGCCTTTACTTTTCCTGAGCGTGATGTCGAAGGCAACATTATAGGTATCGCTTACCGCTATGTCAGCGGTAAAAAGGGATGTGAGCCTGGCTCGAAACGCGGGCTTACCTACATCCTGAATCCAAATTATTTCTCTGGTCAGAAACGCTATCAGACTGGTTCGCACAACTGGTATAAGCTGCAAGAAAATGGTGGCATATCATGCCCTATTTGCGGCAAAGACCACTGGTGCATGGTGTCAGTGTCCGACGTAAATAACCCCCCGGCTGTGTGCTGCACCAGGAAACAGGTAGGTTCTGTCGCTGAACTCGGAATGGGGTGGCTCCATATCCTTCGTCCTGAAGGGGACTTACGGCAGGCGAACCAAACCGTTCTGCCGAAGTCTGACTTCCCGATACTCTGTCTCGAAGGTATGTCCGACGTCGCCGCTGCGTTTGATTTTAATATGGTCGGTATCGGACGGCCGGCAGCGTCCGCGGGGTTGAAGCTCTTACAGAATTTACCGCTCGCCGGCCGTGAGATTATCGTAGTCGGGGAGCGTGATGCAGGGGCGGGTGAAGTTGGTATGGAAGCCGCGTTCCGCGTACTGCGTGGCGTGACCCCGCATATTAAAAAGGTTATGCCGCCTGAAGGTGTGAAGGATTTCCGGGCGTGGAAAAACTCTGGCCTGACCCGTGAAGAGTTCTTAAACTTCTCCGATAAAAACTCTGACGCTTTAATGAAGGGCGATGTATTTGAAGACGACGTTGCCGCTACGATAGCGAAGGCGTGGGTACAAACCCAATCACAGAATGGACTCCCATTAGTCCGTAATTTCCAGGGTGGATGGGTAAAATTCAAGGGCACACACTACACTCTGATAGAAGACGTACAATTACGTGGCGAACTTTATGCCTATCTGGAAGGCAAATTTTATCAGAGCAAGGCGACAAACGGCAGTATAGAAATTAAACCTTATAAGTCTTCACGGGCAAAGATTAGCGATATTATGGACGCCCTTAGTCAGTGGTGCCCGATACAGACATCGCCCCCGTCTTGGCTGGTCGGCGGTAAACGCCCGCTGCCTAAAGATGTTATAGTATTCCAGAACGGTATCCTGGACCTGAACGAGTTTACGCATGGCCGTATAAAAATGATGGACCCTACGCCGGAATACTTTTCGTTCAACGCCCTGCCGTATAATTTCGACGAGAACGCACAGTCGAAAGACTGGAATGATTTTTTAACCGGGGTATTCCTGGACCCGACACAAGCTGAACTCCTGGCGGAGTGGATGGGTTATCTGTGCGTACCTGACATAACGTATGAAAAACTTATGGTATTCGTGGGCCGTCCGCGGTCTGGCAAGGGCACTACCCTGGATACTATACGCTCGATGTTAGGGCGTGAACAGTGTGCAGAAACCAGCTTCCAAAGTTTAGTTGGGTCGTTTGGATTTCAGCCTTTAATAGATAAACTCGCTGCGATTATCGGTGACGCTAAATCCCCCCGTGCTTCTGAAGCGGATGCAGCGTTAGAAAAAATCCTACAGATTACAGGTGGCGACCCCATCACAGCGAACAAAAAATATGTAAGCCAACTTCCTTCAGTGCAATTAGTATGCCGGTTTACGTTTGCGATGAACGACTTACCTGTGTTCAGTGACTTCTCCCGTGCGTTAGAGGCCAGGTTGAATCTCCTTGAATTCGACCAGTCATTTATCGGCCGTGAAGACCGTGGTTTAAAACAGCGACTTCGTTCTGAAGCAAGCCGGGGCAAGCTAATTATGTTTGCTCTGGACGGACTGAAGAGACTGCGGCAAAATAATTGTTTCACTGAACCCCAGTCGTCCGTAGATTTGTTACGCTCGTATCAGGATTTATCTGTACCTTCGATAGCATTTGGAAACGAGTGTCTTATCGTAGAGAACGACAGGTCGAAGTGGAAGCCCGGCATGTGGGTAGAGAAGGGGCAACTCTATGACTTATGGCATGGATGGTGTAAGGACCGGGGGCAGAAGGCGGGGGCACGGGAACAGTTTGGAAGGTGGTTTATACAGGCGTACCCGGAAGTATGCTCTGAACGTAGAAGGATTCAGTCAGAAAGAATGTACGGCTATGCGGGCGTGATGATGCGGCCGGATGCGATAGCGAGATACGGAAGGAAAATCTGATGACACGGAGTAAACGCCATCCGATTTTCGTTATCAGTCCGAAGATAGATAAAGACCAGGCTCATAAAACTGTGCGGCATTTTATAAAGTCCGAGCTAAATAAAAAAGAAGACGCTGATGAATGTAAGATAGAGTTCGATACGCGGGATTTGGGCGAAGAAGAGTGGGGCACTAAGATAGAACCATATACTCCTGAACAGATTAAGAAAGCGAGTAGGAAATGAACTTCCAACGGTACCAACACGTAGAAAAACTTGGAACAGCAGAGACAGATGGAATCCTGTTAGGGACCTGTTACATATTTCCTAAGCTCGACGGGGCGAACGCGAGCATTTGGAAATCTGAAGACGGCAAGCTCTGTGTAGGAAGTCGGAACCAGGAGATTACTGGAAGCGACGCCCTGAAAGGGCTTTACGAATACGCCTGTACCCACACAGGGACACAGAAGTATCTTGCTGACCATCCCGAACGTCGGCTGTATGGCGAGTGGTTAATCCCGCACACGATTAAGGATTACCGCGACGACGTATGGAAAAAGTTCTATGTATTTGATATCGTGGACAAGGACGGTAACTACTATACCTATGATACGATTGGCGTAGACGCGGCGTTTTATGGGTTTAATTTTATACCTTGTCTCGCTTCTATTAAAAACCCGTCTACGGAGCAGCTTATGAAGCTGGTCGAAACCAACGACTATCTGATGAAGGACGGCAGCATAGGCGAAGGTATCGTAATTAAAAACTACGATTTCGTAAACCGCTACGGCCGTGTGACTTGGGCTAAAATCGTAAGGTCCGAGTTTAAAGATAAGAACAGGCAGGTATTCGAGCGGCGTTTACAGAACGGGCCTGACCGTGTGGAATTTAAAATCGCTGAAGAGCCAGCCCTGCGTACCATAGCGGAAAAGGTTTATGCTAATATGCTCTACGAATGGCCTACGATTAACTTAACCTTTAACCCAAAGAAAATCCCTCAGTTACTTGGCATCGTCTGGCACGACTTCGTGACCGAAGAACTCTGGGGCTGGATGAAGAAGTATAAAAACCCTACCATAGATTTTAAGGTGCTCGGCAAATTAGTTACCGAGAGAACAAAAACTTATTTACCAGGAGTATTCGGATGCTGCTCTACCACAACCCCAGAATCTACCTCTTTATTGGATGGAGATACTTCAGGCCCCACTTCAGCGTAAGGCAAGTGTGGGGTCGTGACCCGGAGAAACTGTGCGACGTGTACAGCCGGACGTTTTACATAGCGTTCTTAGGAATATTCTGGTGGTCAATACACCCACTGAAAGGAAAATAAGATGATAGAGATACGAAGACGCGGCAAAGATTTAGAAGTCGGCATAGATAGCGGGCTACCAAATGACAACGGTAGCGGGGATACTACTTACCTCTTGCGATGGGCGTGTGTGGATACCCAATATGCGTCATTGCTTGCGGACAGATTGAATGAGCGGTTGCGTAGTTTAATGGGGCGGGTCCGTAGAAACGCCTATACTGCCGGGTATAAAGACGGCCGTGCGAAGCGAATGAAACAAACCAGCTTCAGAAGCGGGATGACAGAATAATGCCTAAGCCTATCTTCTTAACTAAGCATCATCTGCTATCCTGGCTGTATGAGAACACCCGCTACCATGCGGTACGCCGGGCTATGGACGAAGGTAAGATTAAAAACCTGGGGTGTTTTAGCGAGGTGTCGGGCAGCCGGTACCCGGGGTGGATTATCCAGATAACTTCTCTCTCTGGGAAGGTGTATTACGTAGCGATAATTAGCGACAACGATTTAATGGAAAACCGAGCCTACGATTTAGTTTCGTTAGACGGGTGTAAATATCAAGGCGGTGAGTCAGAACTTTACAAGGGTGATTTATGAAACAAGGACCAGAGTATTTTAGAATCGGAGTAGTGCCTGCTATCGTGAAAAACATGATAGGAATTAAAATCAGCCGGCAGACTGTGTACAACTGGATACAGCTTGGGAAGGTAAACTCCCAGGGCCAGGTGGAAAAACTTAAAGCGTATTCTCGCTGTGGCGGGTGGTACACCACGACCCCGGACATCGAGAAGTTTTTAAGGAGTATCGGATGAAAGCCGCAACGCACTTAGCCGGGGTAATACACGCTACACATACTAACCTCTTCCTCGATTTAATAGAGGGCGAGCAGTATTACAAGGCGATTAAAACAATCGTCTTCGGGCACGGCCCTCTCTGGGTGGTGTGCAAAGGGGCATTGTTCGTGATGCCCTGGCACCAGGTCAAGACAGAGTTCGAGCGGGTCGTGAACTGGTACATGGTCGAAAACCCCTTCGTGGAACGGCCTAAGTTTAGCATCAAGGTAAACCCCAAGCCACTCGGCAACGCCGAATTGCTTACGGACCTTTATGTTGATACAGAAGATTTAGACCAAACAAAATCAATGAAACGGTAGCCGTACAGGACGCAGCAATTAGCAAGTTGCGGACTGTACGGTGCTGGGTAAGATGTTTACCAAGCTCGTCTTTAATCCAACGGACGTCTGTACAAAGCTCGATTAGTAAATCTCTATCCGTTTTCATGCTACCTCGCCCTTCTCGAAACTGGTGCTTGTGTATCTTCATTGTCGTTAAACTGTGTCCCGTATTTTGTCAACGACCAGTCAGTCCAGATTAGTTGTCGTAAATCTGTAGTCTTTCCAGTTGCTAAGTCGTATGCCCCGGTTGCGGTCGTGATAGCTTGTGACGGTATTTTACCCGTCAACGCTCCAACCGCTTTAGCCCCGTGCTTTAAAGTCTGTCCTGGCTTGCCATCGAGTGCGGCCTGTACTGTCTTTTCCAATTCTACCCATCCGAGTTCTTCAGGGCCACTTGCTCCACCAGCAAAACCCTGGATAGCGTTGTAAACTACACGACCACCCAGGAACATCGGGCCGAGGACATAAGTTGCTTCATCGAACGCAACTTCCTTCCAATTCTTTTGAAGCCTTCCCCTGCCTATAATTCCGAAGATTAGAGCCGGGATAATGTACGTCAGCATTAAACGATACGCCACGTCGGTTTTATTTATCTTGCCCTGTTTGTACGCTTCCAGAATATCGTGTGACCAGAAATTCCACTTCGTGCTATCTTCGTTCTGGAACGTGGTCAGCAATTTTTCTAATGTGCCACCCCTGAAGAAATCAGATAGGTAGGTTACGTTGCCCATAGACTGAGTACGGCCAATCCAGTCATCAGCAAACTCGACCGCAGCTTTCTCGGAACCGTCCAGGCCAAATTTTTTAATTACGGCCGGGCTATTTAAAGCTGAATCGTACAGAGCGTTCCACGCTATAACCGCAGTTCGCGTATCGGCCCAACGCATCCACGCCATCGCTTCGTTAGAAAATGCTCGCTTGTATTGTAATCTCTGAGCCGGTGACAGCCGGGTATTTATATAGTCTGATAATCGTTCCATACTCCTATGCCGCATGAGCACAGACTTCGAGAATGCGGTATTTCGTAATCGGCGGAAATATCCCGGCCGTGCGAAGTTCATAAAATGCTGTGCGACCCTGGCCCCGACGCTCGGATGTACCGCTGCGGCGGTAGGAGCAGATAGGAATTGTCGAAGAATAGATGGAAGTTTCCAGCCCATAGAGAACTGTACCCCGGCCTGTCGAAAAAATAGAATTGTTTTTCCAAGCCAACGTGTGCTTTCAGACGTATAGCCAAGCGACGAGTCTCTAAGCCACTTCGTTAAAATATCTGAACCCGTGTTGTGCGTTATTTTATTAAGCGTTCGTTTAAAATTCCGGTTGTTTAAAATCCCGCCTACCTGCTGGGCGACCGGACCCATGTGGATAAACTGTTCCAGCCTATCGACGTGGTGTAAATAATTTGCCATCGCGTCCAGTCGGATAGGTTGTTTTGCTCCCTTTTTACGGGCAACGGTTTCACCAGGTTCAGAAACTACGCCTGGCTGCCGTTGCAAATCCAGGAGTGCGGATAAGAAATCCTGCTGTTGTTCGAGTTCGACTTCAGACAGGTACATCGAGAAATAATTATCCTGCTCTGTAAGTTCCCGCCCTAAAGCCAGAATAGAAGCCTGATTCACACGGTCGAAGTTCTCCGCCATGTCCTGTAAAATCCACTCGCCCATAGCCCGTTCCTGCGGCGTAACGGTTTCCAGCACTCGGATTAACGCTACCTGTGGGTCCGGGAAGTTCGCGAAATTACCGCCGAGTAAGTGAGCGAGCGAGTCTTTGTTCTTAGAATAGACGTAAACTCCAACACGTTCTGCCGGCGAGAGTTTAATTCCTTCGCCCAGGTCTTGTTCTTTTCCTGTAAGGAACTGCGTGAAGCCATCAGGACCACCGAATATGGATTCTCCAGCGTTCTTAAATTTCTGTATCCGTTCATGTTTTGCATCCGCCGCGTTGTTGCTGGCATCACGTACTTTTTTCCAGATGGTATTATACAGGGCACCTTTTGTCATGCCGTCAAGTTGTTCTATAAAGCGGTCGATATGCCATTGGCGGTCAATAAAATTATGAACCGCTTCGTTTATCTGGGTAATAAGTTTACGTAAACCCTGTTCCCGCCTACCTTTAACTTCAGGTTTTTCTGTCGGGGCACCATGTACTTCGTTCAGCCTGGCCGTGAGTTCGTCAGCGGTAGCAGTAATTAGGCCCTTAGCCTGAGCTTCGCGGGTAAGATATTCGTCCACGACTTGAGCTTCGTCCTTCGTCATCATGCGAAGAGAACGCTTGCCTGTAAGCTGTTCCTGGATGTCACGGCGTTTTTCTGTGCCGTACCCCAAGTTTTTAGCGATAGCATTTATCCGTATTTTCTGCTGGTCCGTAGCCGGGTTCGCAGGTTTAGCGGGCTTCGGTGGTTTGCTGCCAGGGCGTTTTGCTTCTTCGGCTGGTGGTACGTTTTCTGTAATCGCCGGTATCTTCGTATCGAAATCTATCGGTATAGAGAACTTAACTGGTTTCCCAGCGATATTTATTTTCGTATAAAAATCTTCCTGTTTTCCACTGAAATCTATTTTAGTTTTATCGGACGGATTTATAGAACCATCCTGGTACACTAAACCCTTCGGAGTCAGGACGCTTTGCTGCCCGTACTGTTTACCATACGCAAGGGCTTCAGCGTCAGACATGTTAGGTACAATAAAACGGTTCTCTGGCAAACCGCCGTAATGCCCTTCCACTGGGATAGGCTCGTACCCATCCTGACGAAGTTGTTCAAACATAGCGGCGTTAGCAGCCTTGTTCGCTTCCGGCGTTGCAGCCTGAGCGTTAGGATTTTCCGCTGTAAGGATAGCGTACTGGCCTGTGACCAGCGGGGAAGTCTCCGGGTCTGTGAAGGACTCAACGGACTCATAAGTCTCGCCCGGTTCGGTCGTGACTTGCGGGGGGTCTTGCGGGGCAACTTGCGTGGTAGGTTCAGCAACCACTTCCGATGTGGGTTCTCCTACCAGCGGAACAGGCGGTTTCCCGGCGTCGTTTAAATCTCCGAGCAGAGGAACAGCCGCAGGAGCCGGGGCTACCTGTGCCGCAGCTTCCACAGTCGGGCCAGCAGCCGGGGGTTTTACGGCAGCGGCAGCACCGCCACCCATCAGGAAACCCGCAGACATGGACTCGAACCAACCGTTCATAAGATTCCCCCACTCGATTTTTAAAGCGGGGATAGCAGTTTTTTTATCCTGGGGTTTATAAGTCTCAGCAAAATGCTGGATATAATTATTACCCATCTGAGCGAATAGTTCCTGGGCTGACTCCAAAGAACCTACCTTTAGGAACCGCTTCAGGAAATTCTTAGCAGGGCCTTTTAGGAGTTCATCGAAAGGTAATTTCTCTGTCGCTGCTTCCCAGGCACCTGACATCAGAGCCGCGGTACTGGCAACTTCCTGGTCTATGTTTTTATCCCGGAGTTCGCCGTACGTCTGTGTGGCCTGGAAGCCACCCAGCAGGGCCAGGGGGACGTGCGGGTTCTTCAGGAGCATACCAGCGGCCACGGCCGATGCGAACGAAGGGGCGGATTCTGCGGTAGCGACAAGGGCTTTCTCAAAGGGTAGCGTGGTCCAGCCCATATTTTGAGCCTTGCGGAACTCTGGCGTTGGGACAAGGATATCACCTTCTATACCCTTTTGGTAGTAATCCACTACCTTCTGGCCTACTTTTTTCGCCGCATTTCTGGCCCAGATGTCCAGGTTTTTATGCCACTCTGGACGAAGTTTATCTGCAATATCGCCTACGTATTCCCCGGCTTTCCGGCCGGCAACTGGAATCGGAATAAGTTTACTCGCTATTTCACCGGCCGATTTTCTAAAACTGGTCGCACCATCAGAACCAGTACCAGTCTCAGCCGCCCATTGAATTGCCCGGCCAACACCCTGTAACATCGTAGAAAATCCACGGCCAGTAGCCTTCGCTACGTTGGTCACAGTTTCGCCAACGCCACCCTTCGGCGGAGCGACAGGCTCTTCCACAGAGAACTTAACTGTGGACTCATACTTCGACGGCTGGTTAGGCTCGAAACCTTCAGGTATTCCTACCTGCGGGTATTGCGAAACAGGTTCTTCAATTGAGAAACTAACGGGCATTAGATTTCCTTCCAGCCTTCAGATAAAGCTGTAGTTCGTTGCTGCAACCATTCAGTTTTAGGTACGCTTACCTGTGACCCATCAGGCCGTGTCACCGTGATTTTTTCAGGTGCGGGCTTCGACGCCTGAACTTGTTGGACAAACGGGGAAGTCTTGGGCGTTCCAGCCATAGGAGTTCCGGGCAATACAGCCGCGGCCGCTGCTTTAGAAATCGAACCCTTTGCTCGGAGTGCTGAGATTTCAGGAGACTTCGGATTCCAGCGATAGCGTTTATCTGCGGCGAGCATGTCATCCCACTGTATATCGAGTTGTTTCTGCTGCACCGGGGGCCGTGCGTCATAGCCGACGAAATCTCTCCACGCCTGGTACTGCTTAATTAAATCAGGTTGCTCAAAGCGATTCTCTGAGAGTGGATTCCATCGCCCTTGTTCAGGAGCGGCACCTGCAAATTGTGAAACTGAACCAGTCATGGATTTGGCGTTTAACGACCCAGGAGACAGGGGTGTGTTCCTCGACTCTGGCTGGAACATAGCCTGAGCAGTTTCCGTGGGTAAAATCATTTTCCACATCGCCCGGTCCGCGTCTTCCTGCGGGATTAGGCCGGCCTGGGCAAGCTGAGAAATCTGGTCGAACTGAGACCCCTGAGCGTAAATATCTTTTTTACGCTTATCGAATTCACCCTGTAGCTGCTGAATTTGTTTAGCGTAATTCTCCGGGTCACTCTTAGGGATAGAGTCCCCCTTAGCTTTATACTCTTCCCGTAACTTTGCAAACTGGTCCTGCAAAATCATCTGCGGTGTGAGGGTAGGCATTGGCATTATTTCTGCTCCTGTTCCCTTCGCTGAAGTTCGGCGTTAATCATAAGAATCGATTGTTCACTCTGACGGATAGTGAGGTAGTGTTGGTTCAAGGCCAGAGCGAGTTGCTCAGTTTTAACTGATTTAATGTCCTGTGGTTTTTGTCCCTGTTTCGGCTTCATAGTATTCCTTAAAGAGTAATAATCTCAACCCATCCATTTTCAGCAATACTTTTAATGGTAGTATAGGTCAGCGGCTCACCGGCACCACTTGGTTGCTCTGGACCAACCAGCATAATTTTATCCGCTTTTGCTATAGCATCACTAAAATCATCAGCAAGATAGGATATACCTACACTCCCACCATTACTCAACCCTAAAACAACGAGATAAATTTTCATGTCGTTCCCTTCTACGAATCGGAATATGAGATGTATAAACCACCCACAAAAATCAATGACCTCGTACCACCACCGACTTTAGCCACATCAACTGCACCTGATGCACCAATGTATCCCCCTGCACTAAACCCCGTATTGCTGGTAAAAAGCCCATTGGTCGTGATGGTCCCATCAATGTTTAAAATCAACTGACTTGTGTTTGTACCTGTATAAATCTTTAATGGTCTAACAGCATACGAACCATTGGTCCCTGCTTTTACTGTAGCTATTATATACGCGGCCAACGTGGTATTATACCCCATACTCAGGTACTCAACATTGGAAAAAGTAGGCCATCCATCTATTTTACCAGCAATTAAGTAGCCTACATTCTCAGCAACGCTACTTAAACTTGATGGGATTAGCCTCACAGATGTTGTCGCCCCATCCGTTCGTCGCACGGATAGTCCGCTCACTAAATTAGCTACCTCTATAGTAGAGGTGTTGACTAAATTAAGGGCATAGTTCAAGCTGAGGGTGTTAGTAGCAAACGTCAAATTCGCCGAATCCGTCAACAAACCAGCGGTCGTTGCTAAAGTCACATACCCCGAATGAAGGGCTGAGTTAGTTATACCACCGAAGGTTACAGATGATGTCGTCTTTACTGCTTGATTCAAGTAGTCTACCGATACGAGTTTTTTATCCGCGTCGGTCATCAACGCCTGTGAAGCCGTCAAGTTCACCAACGTAATATCAGCAAAAGACACTGAATCCCCGCTTTTATAGTATTCATTCGTGTCAAGAGCAAATGTACCCGCTGCGGACATTTTTACAAACGAAGTGGAAGCAAATGTCAGGCCGGCGAGCGAAGTTAGATTCGTCGCAAGCTCCTGAAATCCCGTGTGCCCCGCTGAAGCGAAGTCTAAATTCGCCAGGGTAGAGTGGTCCCCACCGCTTACCGACGAGATATATCCGGCTAAAGCATGGTCGCCCCAGCTATAAGCGTCATTCCAATTTCCTACGATGGCCGAAGAAATCGTTTCGCCATCTATGGTCAGACCACCGAACGTAGGCGTCGAAGTCGCATCGATACGTTTTGCGAGTTTACGCAAAGCGTACTCTATGCTTTTCCAGTCACCTTCAATGATTTCTGGCACTAACGACATGTTATTTAGCAAGCCCTAAAGGTATATTCCACTGACCGTTTGTATCCTGGGTGTATTTTTTACCATTTATCGTGACCCAATTCGACTCTGGCATAGCTGACCTTAAAGACTGCGGCATAGCTATGTCGTCATTGTTACCGAGGTTTAGCGTAGGTAAGGCCGAGGATTTAGCGGAAGAATTTCCTTCCATCCCGCGGGCACGCCAGGCCGCCATTTGTTGTTCGTAATCCTGTTGTGCCCGTGATACGCCTTGTGAAACTGGGGCAAACGCAGAACTCGTAAGTTTAGACGGGGCTATAGTCGTAACTGTACCTATTCTATTTTCTGGCAAATTAGCGTAATAACTTGCTTCCTGTCCCATGATATCAGTAAGCCGGCCTATACGTTCTGTTTCAGCCTGGGCAAGACGCGGAGCAGCTACGTCTTCAGCAAACGCATTAGCAAGACCACCGGCTACAGAAGTACCAGCGAGCCCTGAGCTTACTAAATTCGACATACCTTTTGCCACAGATTGTTTTCCCAGCCGGTCGAGTTGGGCCTGTATTCCAGACAGGTAGCTTCCACCAGGGGCGTATAATGCTTTCATTTGCGCATAAATATCGGATGGTTTCGTTGCCATTATTTCGCCTTTCCGCTCAAACTACCGTCAACAAATAAAGTTTCAAACGCCCAGCTTTCGTCGAGCGTGATATTTTCTAATCTGATAATCCCATACAAACCACTTGCCGATTGACGCCTCGACGAACCCCTGAAATTACCTGGGCCTTTAAATGTGCCGCCGAGTCGTGGGGCCGTGTTTGCTTTTGCTGATTTTATAGCATCTGCGGCCGAGCGAGCGACAAATACTTTATACGCCACGTCATCGGAATCTGCATCCGTGGAAGCTACGCCTGTAGCAACTGTGAGGTCAATGCTTTCGATTGAACCTTCCTTACGCTGCCCGTCCCCTAATGCGAGCGGGCCTATCGTAGTGTAACTATTTATTGCCACATCAGCGGCACCGCCGTCATCGCTTTTTGCTGCTTCATCATAACGCCGGATATAGCCGTCCGTACAACCTACAAGCACGCCGTCAAGAGTTTTATCCCCGGACTCGTAATGCAGCCCTGAGTAAACAGCACAAGCGGCCGGATATGTTTCCGGGAAAAACCCGCCTATTTTTGCCTCGCCGTCCACTGCTGCAAAACTATAAAAATAATTTGAGTTCGAGCCATCCGCTAATTTTGTTACCGAGATAACTATGCCGGCCCGTGAAGCATCGTATATCATGCTGATTCTATGGGTGAGATTAGAAGCGTTCTCGTCGGAAACTAATCGCGGGAGCCGTATGCGCGAAATTAAAGTCGGGACGCCTGGAACCGTAGCCCGGTAAATACCGTCTTTGCCCCAGAAATATAACTCTCCATCTGGCCCCCAGCACCACGAAGTCGGGCAGAAAATACCCGTGTTAGAGTCGAACGAGCGTAATTGTCCGCCGTCCATCGGGTCGCCAAATAGAACCCACATCGAGCCTGCACAACCGAAAACAAGATAGTCGTCTTTGTGGGGGATAAGGGCTTTTATAATATCGCCCATAACTCCGGCGTCTGAGTTGCCGCCTTTTACCGGCGAGCCTGCGTCGTTTACTGCGTATTTCCAATCGTAAGGATTTCCAGAGCGGGACATGTACCACTGGTAAGGCTCGCCTGGATTGCCAGATAAAACTACGCGATTTCTATACCGGCAAACTAAATAGGCTTTTTCTGGCATCGTGCCGTACTCAGTTGTCCCTATCGTGGCTTGTACGGTCCAAGTACGCCAGTGCGGTGTGGCGGTAACTGTCGCAGGGGTGAACGCCGAACCGCCACCGGCCGCGGGGTCGGTGACGCTATGCGTTGTGTCGAAGGCCGTAGCCCCGCCTGCGTAATACGCAAAACCATACACAGTCTGTTTAGTAGATTCTGTATAGTCAACGACCATATAGGCATACGCTCCGCCCGTCTGGTCCTGGGCAAGGAGCGTGCCATTTTTATGGGCGACCGAAGGGGCCACCGCAATAGTAAGTTTCGTATTAACGAAATCGACTATTTTTAATTTTGCACCGTTGGCGATAAAACACTTCTGAAACGCCTCTGCCATAGAGAGGTGGTCAGACGTATCTATATCATCGCGTGCAGCTTCGAGTTCGACCATCGTTCCAGCGCTCATATTATATGCTTTCGTACCAAATTTGATTCGAGCCGGCTACGACTAAACGCGAGTTTGTCGAGAACTGCTCGAACTTAAAAAGTTTTACTAAACGAGAATTTATTGCAACTGCCATAGCGAGCGAGCCAGTAATAAAAACATCGCCGCTCAATAACCCTGACCCAGTAAATAAAAGTGCAGATGCCCCATCTATTAAAAAATCTCCGGTTAAATCCCCGCTCTGTCCTAACACCAGGTTAACCGACCCAGAAATTTCATGGTCCACGACATCAGGGGAATACGTTTCAAACATCCCATCGGACCCGGCAAAACTTGTGATGTCCCACGTTGACCCAGAATCGGACGAAAACGCAACGAGTCCACCCGCATACGTAGGGGATGTCTGGTCCCTTCTCCATCGCATACAGTTCGTCGAATTAGCTCCGTTAGTCCGTATAACTATAGCATACTGCGTACCACTGGATAGGGCATACGGCGTTGAAAACACAACCTCAACCCACACCCCGGATGCTGATGTGGACAAGGTAGATATGTCTAATGTACCAGATGTTATATCTGCCCCAGACGGCGACCCTGCGGTAGTGTCGCGCAGGGAAACAGTAAGGAGTGACACTGTACCTACACGATACGCCAGTAGTTTGACTGATGATATGCTATAACTACCCGATGCTGTGAAAGTCTGGGCTACCCATGACGTACCTGATATGCTGAGCAGTGCGTCGTCCCCAGTATTGTAGTAGTCCTGCAACGTGGCCATATTAGTCCAGCGTGACCTCTAAAGTCCCAGCGGTGAATTTTACCGTATCGCCGGTGCCAACTACTTTAGACGAGGCTAACGCACCCCCGGCCAGAAAATTACCGGCGGTATCAGCGTCGAATAAACCGAAGTGTGTGATAGTGCCCCAGGCTGCCGCAGCAGCCGCGAATTCCACGGCTGCGTCGTTTACTACTGAATCATCAGTACGGGTAGTAGCTCCGAGAGCTATGCGGGTGTAATCGGTCCCGACCGTGGATACCTCGCCGCTCGCCCCTGTTTCTTCTGGGTCGGCTGTGAACAGGGCGACGTACCAGGTTGGTGCGGTGTAGGCCGCTTCATCGAATATATGGTCTAAAATGGCGGCTTCCAGATAATTACTCGCTGACATATTATATATCCTCGTACCAAATTCTATCGTCTGCGGCTGCAATCAGCCGCCGTTTCTGATGTACTGTACTGTCCCCGGACGGCAAAGGTGCCCCGGCTAAAACCGTCGTAGTAAACGTCCACGTTGCTCCGGTGTTCGTTGAACCCGCCCTTTTTGCTACAACGTACCACGTATAAGTGTTCCCGTAGCTAAGCCCGGTTGCAGGGGTGGAAAATGCAGTCGCGGAACCTTTAGGCACATCCGCGGCAATTTTATTTTCTTCGAGGTAAACATCGAAAGTAACGCCTGGCCCTGTACTAAAATTTTCCCACTCTAATTGTAAACTGGATGGGCTTAAATCCGTTGCGGTATCAGCCGGCGTCGGATTTACGGGCGATGTGAGGACATTTCCTATGGTCGTAGTCGAGAACGTCAGGTGCTCGCTCTCAAGCTCGAAATTGTCATAGGTCGAACCGTCGTAGACGGCTACGGCGTACCATTCATACGTCTCACTCTGCTCTATAGTTAGTCCGTCCGTCTCGAACATCCATACGTCGCCGCCAACGAAGGTGGCATCACCCACGTAGTCTGCCCCCGAAAACGTGTCCCCAAAATAAATTTTTATGGTATTCGCATTTGCAGTATTATGCAGTAATAGAAATACAATATCTGTTTCAACATCTTCAGCCTCGTCCGCTGGGTAATATCCAACTGGAAGGTCTGGGATTTGTATTCCACCTACCGCACGTATTCCGTCTGTGGCAAACGAGAACGTATCGAAAGATGGTGCCCCATCCAGTAATACGCCCAAACCAGAGCTACGTAACTGCCATCCAAGCACCCATTGAGTCGCCGGGGTCCACGATGTACCGCCGTCATTGCTGTAAAACATACTGGCGAACTGTCCCAGGTGTTGATTTAAAGACGTCCCCGCAGCAAAACACGCCACCCAATAATATCGGCCAGGGACACATTCATACGGACCAATAGAGAAGTCAGAAACCAGCGTTCCAGACGGCCGGGAAGAAGCCAATATCGCCCCGGTGTCAGCAACAACGGTGGCATCTGCAAAATCAGAGGTCAGGCTTTCATAGAGCTTATATGAAAATGACCCGGCTCCACCGCCACCGTGTGTCGCGGCTCTAATTGAGTCTACGACTAATGACACTTAGTGTGCACTCCGTACCAAACACATCGCTACGACAGGCTGTTCCACTCCACCTATTTGCGTACCTGCACCCCACTTGTCCAGGCCGGGTCGCTGTCCCAGTCGTACACGACCTTCAAGCGAACAAATCGGCCGGACATTTTTTAAGTCAGGGGAAGTTAAAGCTGGCTGTTTTGAGGCAGCACCGCTTTTATCAATTCCGAACAGAGGGGGTTGAAGTTCCATAGCTTAGTCCCCGGCTACTGTAACCAGATTAAAGTTCGCTGACGCTTTCGTGCCGATATTGCAATACAGCTTCGATGTGGTCGTTCCGTCAACGTCGATAAAAATACAGCCAGGGGCGTATCCTGTGGCCGCATCGGACGGAACAGTAATGCCATAGCATAGCATAATTCCATCTTCGCTAACGAAGATATTTCGTACCGCGGCTACGCCGGCAGGAGCAGGGACCATATCGTGCAAACTTTGTGACATTCCAGAAGGATTAAACATTTTTACTCTCCATTATAAGTTACGTCTTTCCAAGTGAAACCGCGTTCCACATTTCTTCCACAGTTTAAACTTCCTACGCTCCTGGGTGCCGCACCTTTATCTATGCGGTACGCCGAAGGGAGCGAGACTTTATGAAAATACTCTATCGCTCCATTTATTACATCTTTAATCTGCATTTCAATCTGACATTTACAAGCATCCACAACAGTCTGGTCCATGAACATCCCGGCCGGATGTACGTTTGCTACGGGCTGAACTACATAAGCTGAAGTCGTGTCAGGGGTAGAACCACCCGACAAAGCCGCAAACGTAAACGTCTGAGTAGCGTGGTCAAAGCCTGTAATCGTTGCTGTTTCGCCCGCACCTGTCCCGTCCAGTATAGTGAGTATCCAATCGTTAAAATAATCATTGGCTTCAAAACGATTTGTCGTATCCACAAGTGTAGTCGCTGAACCGTCTGTTGCAATGCCTGACTCTAACCGCAACTGGTCAAAACAGGCTGTGTAAGGGATTTCAATCGTATCCGCAGCGACAGGTTGCGGGTCTATAATTAACTCCCAACGCCGTGAGACACCGAGAGAAGATGTCGGTAAGTAAGGGCGTACCGCAATTCTAAACGGGTAGCCAGTGTTCGGGCCGTCTTGTCTGATACGGCGTATTTCAGATTCATCACACCAGATTAACGGTGTTCCATGAGTTGTGTTTTTAGCATAGGTGGCGTTTCCTAAAACTGCACCGCCGAAATCTTCCGGCATTAAATACCGGGAAGGGTCATAATTTATTAAACCAGAAGCGTCGTCGAATACTCTATAAACACTTGTCGAGTCCGGTGTCCCGTCCCCAGACAAAGCCGTAAAAGCAAATGTTCCGGTTGAGCTTGTGTAATCCGTTATAGTTGCATATTGTCCGACTGCTGTACCAGACTCTATGTACAATGTCCAGCCGTTAAAATAATCATCGTCTTCATCGCGGTCGCTATCGACTAAAGTTGCAGCCGTACCGCTCTCAGCCGTACCTTCTACCCAAGTGGGAAAAGTTATCGAAGCTAATCTTCGACGCCATTTCCAACCGTTCTCAGGTTGCAATGAAATAAACATGCGGATAGCATCGTTTACAATTCGCTTGCAGCGGTCGAGGTCGTGCCTGTCTACGGGAACCATCGCAGGTTTCTGACCTGTGGAACCGTAGAACGCAGAACCAATCGTCTCGGCTACGCGAACGACTATATCAGCAAAAGTTAAAGCACTTGTTGGTTCGGCCATATAAAATCCTAAAAACCGAGTTTAGTGTAGTATATATACTACACTAAACCCAGTTAGAAAACTTACTTAACCCTTCAGATTTACGAGTGGCCCATTACCAGCAGCACTACCCTCAACGATGTAGCCGGCAATCTGAGAACTCGAATACTCCGGAATCGTCGCACCTAACGAAGTATCAGTCGGGTCCAGGGAACCATCATGCCGCCAGAACACGGTCATGTCACCCTGCGAAGCACCAACACCACTCTGCGGGGGCAGCCAGATAATGCCGCTACGCTGCACCCAGAAATACTTCCCAGACGCTGAAACGTAGGCGGTTGGCACGCCCATCTTTGCGAGCACGTTCGAGGTTCCAGTACGCAGAGAAGCGTAAGGACTCTTATAGACTTCGCATTTGGACGTGGATGCTGTAATCGCATACGTGAGTTTGGCGTCCAGATACACGACAAACGCGGCGTTTGCATCAGCGGCGTCGTTACCGATAATACCACGAATCGTGGTGTACGTATCGGACGCGCCATCGAACAGAACGATGTAGCCATTACGCAGTTCGTCTTCGGTCAGAGCGGCATGTGTGCCGGCAGGAACCGTGACGGACTTGGCACCAATCGCGTGCGAAGTGGCAAACGTACCGATTGCAACGTAACCGGCCTGTGTGGTTTCAGCACCGCGAGAAGCGGAGCACGCACCTGCGGAATACGAATAAACGAACTCTCGGTCGTTTACCTTTTTAACATCCCCAATCCAATAATCAGGATGCTTCACACTGGACACATCATACAGGAAGTCCAAGTCGGGCTGGTTGGAATAGCGAACCATACCTTCGCGGGCTTCGCTGGTTACAGAAATTTTACCTTGCATGTGTTACTCCTTACTTACGAAGTTTTGTGGATAACGAAACCGGCAGTCCGGGCGTTAAGACACAGGTTATTATGGGCACCATTCAGATACACAGTGAATGTCTCCGGCTGGCCGCGGTCCGTCATGGGTTCAGACTCTTCCATCCAATAGCCATCATGTACAAACGGCTGGAACTTGGAGAAGTCAACGCAGTAAATGGGCGTATAGGAAGCACCATTCAACTGAGGAATAGGTACAACCGGCAGGCGGTTAATCGTAACCATTCCGGTGTCATCCATGCGGATGTTACCCAAGAGTTCCTTGCCTGTAACCTTGTCATCACGCTTGTCAGCCAAATCCTGAAGCTGAACGTAATTATCGAAATCGCAATAAATACGTTTTGCCATGCTCGACGGATTCGCCGGGTCATTGACAATCAGCGGGGCCTTGAAACTGGTGTACACAAATGCAGTTCGAAACGCCTTCAACAGGGCGTTGTCTACCTGGGTGTACGTGGCCGCATAGTTACGCCACTTAGTTTCAGTAGCGGCGTCAATACCAGAGATATTCGTGGTAGTCGTCGCATCCTGGAACACAGCAGTCGCACCAACGAAACCAGCGGTCGAGTTAATCGAACCGGCAGCGTTGAACATGCGGAGATAGTAGGGGACGCCGTTCGGATACAGGTCGTCGTTCGCGTTGGTGGGGGTCTTCCAAGCACGGTCTTCAATCAAGTCGGCCAGTGCCCACAGGCCGTCCAACCGACGAACTTTCATCAGGCTGATAAAGCCCTTAGCGGAATTCTTATTCTGAAGGATTTCGAACTTATCCCAAGAATAGGAAGTACGCAAGCGGGTCCAGCCCACTTTAATCGTGGACATTACATCCGCGACTTTAGGCTCTTCTGTCTGGTAAGCCCGGACATAGTGAGCATTGCCGGAATTATCCAGCATTACTTTACGTTCAATCTGATTCCCGCCATCAATAACCATTCTTTCCTTCTGGTAGATTCGGCAGAATTCATAGGACTGGTTAGTCCACTGAACCTCGAACTCCTGCTTAGGAAGGTCGTTGAGGGTAAGGGCAATCAAATCGGCAAAATCACTGTTTTTCACAGACATCGTGTAACTCCTTTACCACTTAATTGCAGCAAGGCGAGCCGTCGTCTTGTCTTCAAGGTGCTTGGCCGGATTCGTCTTCGACAGGTCCGGTTCTGTAGTACCTTTGGGCTTTAACGTCGCACCCTTGCTTTTGGTTTTTAACTGATTCTTCAAAGTGGTACGAAGGGCCTGGGACTTAAATTCATCAGCGACAACAAGGTGAGCACGTTCGAGGGCTTCATCCACATCCATTTCGATACCCTGTAAAGCAGCACCGTCACGGATTTGGTCTGCTGTCTCCAACAGTTGTCTACGCCTATCATACTGTTCTATGGTTAAGGTCTTGTCGTTGACTTTACCCTTACCATAAAACTCGGCGTAAGGCTCCATTTCTGCCGCCCCGAAAAACGAGTTAATCGTTTTCACGGCTACGTCGTTCGGAGCCGGCTGGCTCGAAACGGGCTTTTGTGGAACCTGATTTTTCGCTAAAAGTGCTACCTGGTCCTGAAGGGCCTGAATCGTTTGAATCGCTGGGTCATCGTCGCCGTATGCTTTCTTCATCGCTGTCAAATCAATCGGCGTAATAACTGGCGTTTCGTCGGCCTTTTTCCCGTCGTCCTTCGTACTGCCACGCCCAATCCGGGCGAATTCCTGAGAAATCTTATTCGTAGAAACGTAAAGTTTTTCCAGAGTTTTTAACGCAAGCTCCGGGTCTTTCTTCACGAACTCGTCAACTTCTTCAGGTTCCCATCCTTGATGTATCGCCGCTCTGCGATACTTGTCAGGAAGTTCGGATTTGGCCGGGGTAGGGTCTGAGTCGTCTTTCGCTTTCCCTGCTTCCGGGTCTTCTTCGGCCGGAGGGGTAGGGTCGGCGTCTTCAGTTTTAGACGCTGCTGGCTCTTCTGTTCCTTCTGGTTCATCCGCAATCGCGGCTAATCTCTCTTCGGCTTTAGCAGCCGCATCGAGTTCTTCTTGTTCTAATGTTACTTCTTGTTCACCGTCTTTTGTTTGTGCTACTGCTACTTCTGACATATTGACCTCTATATAGGGTAAGGCGGTAAGTCGTTACCGCGTTGCTACAGGTCTTAATTTCTGCGGGTGTTTTACGAACCCGGTATCTTTCATATAATTCTCTTGCTGCTGAACGCTGTTAAATCCTACTACGCCGTCCGGCCGTACAGGGATGTCAGGCCACAGCTTTTTATGGGCATCTATTTGAGAAGGTGAGATAGCCATAGCTTCTGACCAATGCGTAGACTCGAACTGCCGGCCACCGCCCATAACGTCAGCACAAAAAGTTTTATCAGGAGCGAAACCGCTAACCATCTGGCCGCCGCACTTCTCACACGGCACAGTTATACGAACTTTATTATCGTTCGTAAACTCATAGTCCAGGGCTTCATCTGGATGGACTTCAGTTCGACAAGACTGGCAATGACAGGTTAGCAGCATTATTTTTTATCCCGTATTTGTTTTAACTCTTCCGGAGTTAGGCCAGACGAGTAATTTCCGACTGGTTTATTTCTTGCCATAGTGTTTTTTCCACTCTTCTTCAGTAAGAGCATTTCCAGCACGTGCTTGAGAATGTACATTTTGTTCCCCAAGATTTTCCTTGTTAGGGTCGGAAACAAGGGACTTTTTCTTCGTCGAAGCGAAAACGGATTTAACTTTCTCTCCGAGCTTTTGTACCCAGTTCTTCGGTTTTATCTTTGGCTTCGGTACTGGCTTTAAGGCCACTTTACCGGCCGGTGACGCCGCAAATTCATTCGCTAATTTGACCGCACGTTGTAATTTCTTATCTGCCATTTTTACCCCCAAACAATTTCTTTAAGCCGTTCTCTACCTTAACATCAAGCTGTTTGGCCACATCTGAGGCAGCCGCGACCTTCGTTTTAGCGAGAACTTTTACTGCGGCTAAAAGTTTAGAATCGCGTACAATTTCTTTGGCACGAATAAGGCTATCATACGCATTTTCGACCTTATACTTATCTATGCCGCCGATAGTTTCTAATTTTGCCATAGTAGATTCACTCATACTAATAAGCTCCCATCCCACTCTTCATCTGTGACTGGCCTTCATTTGCCCCGTCTTGTGCCTGCTGCATCATCGAAGGATTACCTGCTTCACGCTGAATAGGGAAACCCCCGTTCTGCATCGTATTCATCCCGCCACCGGCTTTACCCTGGCTCTGTGGCCCCATTGCTAACATCATCTGCATACGCTGTTGGAATTGCGGGTCATCGAATAAATCTGATACCCATTCCTGTATGCCCATTTCCCCAGCGATACGTGTAAGGTAAGCCTGGATATTAAACGGCTGGCCTATCTGCATAAACGTCTGTAGCGCCATAGCGGCCTGGGGCATAATGTTCGTACAGAACTGCATTATAAGTTCTGCCCGTTTCGCTGGCTCTAAAAGCGTCATAGATTTTGGTACAATTTTTGTGACAAAATCTGCAAAGTCGCCTTGCCTCTGTTCAGGGGTCAGGTGTAACTGTACATACTCTCCACCGGGTTTACGCTTTGCGAGCATCTGGTCGAGCAACGGGTCGTAGTGTAAATACCACCGTTGTTTATCCGCAATGTCCGCAGTAAAATCATAAAGCAAGCCGCGAGCATCATCAACTGAAATCGACGCATTGCCCTGTAAAATAGAAGCCTGAGTAGCGGACTTTGCATTAGACCGAAGACCGCTCATCTGGTCGGGATTGCCGGCCATGTAATTAAACCACAACTGAATCTGTTGCAGCATCGGAGAATTTTCTTTATTTGCCCCACCTATCGACAAAGCCTGGACAGCTTGTGGATTAGAGGACGCAATCGTATCGCCGTCACTGGCGTTCACTATATCCTGGGCCGTATCCGAGTGAGCCGGGTCGTAAAGCAGAACATCTTTCTGTCGTTCGGCCTGGTCAAGAATTTTTCTGAACACCGAATTAGCAGATTTATGCAGGTCGAAAATCATACTCGCCGGAGATACCGGGAGCGGATTTCCGTCAACCGGAGGCGTAAATGCGAGATAAGAATACGGCCCTGAATCCGGCCCGTAATAATCTGTTACCGACAAATACTTATCGAAGGTACATTCATACGGGTCAGGTATCGTAATAAGTGCTTTTGCCTGCGGAACCCAGAGTTCAACTACATGTACTTTATCTTCAATGTCGCAATCATCTTTTCCAGCCGTGAGTTCAGCTACGGTTCGGCCATTTCCACCGAGTTTAGTCCCAGCGGCCGGGAGTTTTAAAATCAAGTCATGGTCGTACCCATCGGTATCGAGTAAATACTGTCTCGGCGTAGATGTCCTGTGTCCAACGAACGGACTGGAATCTATGGACTTACAATCGGACGAGAACACAAAATCATCCAAGTCTACCAGTTCGGTATATAACTGTCCGGGGTCAATTTCAGAGCCGTCAATTTCCAGTGTTACGCCTGATTTTGCGATGCTCGTTTTTGCAATAGCCATAGCGAACATAGCTGAAACGGCCGCGGCCCGTAGCAATTTCTTCAGGTTTATTTCTTTGTTTACCTTCGTCAACGCCATACTCTGAAGGTCGGCGTACATGCGGTATTGCAAGTAATCTGTCGAAACTTCACAGGCTGGATTGTTGTTTACGATGTTCGGGACAATCGCACGCAACGCAGCGTATAAAAGATTCAATGGCTCGTCACCCGTCAGGCCGAACTCTTGCTGATAATACTGGCCACAATATGCCTTAATAAAAAGGGCACGAGCACGCCTATATTTTTTAAGGCGTTCAAATCCGCGTTTTACCGCGTCTTGTACCTGAGAAGGATTTACATCAGTAGCCGGCACTTAACCCGCCCTTTCTATTAGGTAAGTAATTGCAGAAGCCAGGGCCGATTTATCTTCTCTAAAATACCCCAGCCCAGAGTTACATGTGTAACATAGCAAGCCACGTACTTTGCCAGTAGCGTGGTCATGGTCTACGGCCAATTTTCGCACGCCCCGCTTATCTTTAGAAGTTTCCGGCTTGCCACAAATCGCACAAACGCCGCCCTGCGATTCGAGCATAGAATTATATTCAGACAAGCTTATCCCAAACCGGCTCTTCAGTCTGGAATTTTCGACTCTATCTCTATTCTGGCCAGCCCACTTTCGCCTGTAAGCGTTACCCCGTTTCGAGTCCGCCCGCTGGTGGGCCGATACTCTTTGGTTTGCGCATTGTTTACAGTAGCCGTGCAGTCCATCTTTTGCGGACCTATCCCGGTGGAAAAAATCCGCTGAACGCGGATATTCCGTTTTACAACCAGAGCACATCTTCTGTTCACACGCTATTGTCATCGGAAGTCATATTTCATTCGCCACGATATTTTTTTGCTCTTTTTTTTCTTTGCCAGCGTGTCCCGCATCTGTTGTTCAAACGAACCATACGGGGCCTGGATTTCTTTTTCCGGCCGGTTCACAGGAGCGTCGTCATCTTCCAGCGTCAAGGCATCAGCTATAACGCAGTCCCCATGTGTAAGCCTGGCAGATTTACTCTCTTCAACTAAACCGGCCGGGCCAATGCCGCCGTCTGGAAGATAAATATAAGTAAGCATTTCGTCCAGAGCGAATATCGAGTGATTTACGTAACCGCCGTGTGCTACCGCCCTATCGTAAACCGTAAGCAATTCCAGTTTCGCTTCTCTTGACGAGTGCCACCCATATTTCTGTGTCGTAAGGTCGTCAACTACACCAACTCTTCGGGCACGATAATAATACGGATAGCTGAATTTTTTAACTATCTGTTTACCGAACTCCCATCCTGGGCCGTTCATTTCCCATTTAAGAAGCGGCAAACTATAAGGCTTTTTACCACCTACCCAGATAGCGATAGCTATTGCTATGCGGGCCATTTCATAGGGTGGATACTGGGCACTTCGCCATTCGGCGACTTTCTCACCTGTCTCTCTGCATTTAACCGAGAGAACTGAGTTTGACGCCCCCTGGCCTTTTCCTATGTCGCATCCGACAATATAGGATTTACTCTGGTCAGGGCGACCACCAATTAAATCACACCAAATTCTGAAATCAGCGTCCTTTGCCTTCGTTACTGTAATGGCTCGATAATCCTTTCGAGACAAATAAACTGCTACACTGTCATCGGAAATGTCTGACCGCAAGGCAACACTGTAATTGTATTTCGGCTCACTCCCGAACAAGGCCCTGTGAACTCGAATGCTGTCGTGGGTGAAGAAAGTATCGCCCGCTTCCAAATCCTGCCGTAAAACTTCTTGAGCGAGTTCTTTTTTCGACCGGACTTTTTCTTCTTCGTCGAACCACGGGGAGCGAATTTCCCATTTGCCGGACTTTTCATTTCGTAGAACATATCTATTCGCACCTTTCTGCGGGTGTTCCCAGAAATCCATAGTAAAAACTTCGATGGTCCCGTCAGTCTTCCATTTGGAATACTCGGTCCCAGGTCCGGCAGGGGTAGAATTTATAATACGCATCAGGGCCACGTCGCGTGTCGCTGAACGCATCTTACTTCCGTGTTCGACCTTCGCAAATTCGTCCAGCAAAGCGACTAAACGCCTATCGCCTGAACCCGCGTGAGGCGTTGTGGACTCGCCATCTATCGTACTGTTAGTCGTCGTACTATGCAAGTGCATAGACGTTCGATTTTTTTCATCGGGCAAACACGAAGCTGGCCGCATCCAGTCAGGGAGCCACTGGTTTATATAGTCATGTTTTTGGAACAAGGCTTTATGGTTGCCGGTCAGGTCCACGTAGTCTTTAGTACGTGACATTTCCAGCAACTTAGCGTCTTTTTTAAACAGCCACAACCAATGCAGGAAATAAATACAACACCAGGACGCACCCATGTCACGGCATTTATCAATTAAAATGTCTTTGCCGTGTTTTAAGCACCACTCGAACTTGTCAAAGAGCCTGTCTTGCACTTCCCACGTTATAAACGGAACGTGAGGATTTACTGCTTCTATTCTTTTCCCCGTTTCCGGGTCAACGTCATGCTGGTGGTATGTCCATCCAAACGCATTGACGAAAAACTTTAATGACGCTGAACACGCAGCGATTAAATCTTGTTGCAGTTGTTCGTCGTTTTCAGCTTCAGCGAGCAGTTTAGCCCGCCATTCGACGTTTTCCTGTTCGCGTTTAGGAACGACCAGGCCCGTGATAGGGTCTGTCCAGTACCGCTCATTCGACGGGAAAGGTTCACTAAGCGTTGGCTTGAGTATCTGGCCCAGCTTTTGCAAGGTCATTTAATCGCTTCTTTCCCTGGTCACTGACCCTATCGGCCAGTGTTCGTTTGTCCGGCTCTTCCGTAGCGGCCACAGGTATGCGGCCTTCTACACGGTCGTAGACTAACGCAATCATGCCAGCGTTAGGCCCGTGAACGAGTTCGTCGATTACGGTCTTGCCGTCCATCTTACGCTCTACTTCTTCCTTATAGCCTAACGCCATCTTCACCATCGTGCGGGCCATCTTCTCAGCCTTAGTCACGATAACCGGGGTTCCGTCTTCGTCCATTTCAACTTCAGTTTTTTCCTGAAGTATAGACTTTAACTGGGCGGTCAGGAGTTTGCCGGCTTTAATTTTTTCAGCTTTTAGCGTCATATCAGTTACGAGTAAGCCATCTGGTCTTTCATTTCCATGTTTTTGCGAAGGAACGCTTTAGGTGTCGTACCGACGCAAATATAATGTAAAGTGGTCGTATTCGCGGGCACTTTAATCTGAATCGTTTGACCGGCCGCACATGCCCAAATAATGTTCGCAGCCGTCGCAGTTGTCAGCAGCCCAAGCAAGCAGTACCCCACACAAGCGGTAAGGGTATAAACCTGTCCAGACTCCACGGTAATCTCCGTGTCGCTTGTCTGGTCAAGTGTCTGTCCGCTCGCGGCTTCCGGCGTAGCCATTTCCCCACAAGGGGCCATCTGATTACCAACCTGGTCGGTAGCTCCGTACATCGTTATCTCCCAATCCACAATAAAACACTTAACGGGCCAAGCCCGATTTCTATACTAAAGTGCCGGCCTGTGACACTAATGCCTACAGCACTGCCGAAGACCCAGAAACCCCGAGCGAAGCTGTGCTGTAGTTTTACCATTAGTCACCCAATGCTTCCAGTTGTTTCGGGGTTAGCAACGCTTGGATTGCGTTCTCAATCCTTATAGCGGCAAATTCCCACTCTTCTAATGCCCCGTCCTTATTATTTTTTGCGGCCAACTTTACCAACGGCCAAGTAAGCAAGTGTGCGACTTCATGCACGGCCAATGCTTCCGGTCCGGGGTACCCTATGCCATCAGCCGCGACCATAGCTGTCGTTAGCGTAAACACAGCGTTGTTGCCCTCGGATACGTACACTTGTGCCCACGTATCGGAAACATACCGGTGCAAAAATATGTGCCCATAGTGTTGCAACCCGAACATTTGGCACATCTTCCCGCAAGCCTTTTTAAACCTCTGAAAGTCTTTTTTGCTCGTCCGCACCAGCATCACCAGGTTTTAAAAACTCTTGCCACTCGTTCAAGTCACGTATCGGATTAACCATCTTTGCTCCGCACTCAGTACACAGGGCGTTCTCAGGGATTTTAGCCTGGACTTTAGCGGACTCATTTATTTTCGTCTTCGTTCTGTCCACACCTACAATTACCGGCATCGTTACCACGACCTCAGCAATTACCAGAACAGGCACATCACATAAACATTTAGGGCACAGCATTAGTTCATCCTCATAGCACGGTCGAGTACCGCCTTATTTCGTTTCCCTGCATCGCGTTGGCCTTTTATACAGGCCAGGTCACGTTGCAACAGCTTCGGGTTGTTTAGCGATTCAAACTCTTTGCAGAACGCTTCAAACGACATGTCCTTGTTCTCGAAGCTGTTATAGAGTTCCCGCAGGTTCATCCGCCGTTTACGCTTAATCCTGGCCGCCTTCTCCGCGTCAGGAGCCGGCCGGGAAGGAGTTCCAACCCGGTCGTCTGGAAAATGCGATTGCAGGTCTACCGTTTGGTAGCCTGCGTCTTCTGGGCTTACGCCCTTCGCTATAATAGATTTCAGCGTTTCACTAATTGGCATCGGCTGATTCCGGGTCGGGCATGATAATTTCTGGGCCATCCGGCGTATCCATCACGGGTACTGCCGCCATCGGGGGGCCGTAGTCCTGCATCAGGTCAGCGATAATCGTTTCCAACTCCACGATTCGTTGCTTCAGCGTGATATTCTCCGCTACCGCGGCTGCTTCTTCAGGAGAAACTGTTCTGCTGTTCATTGTCATAGTACTATACCTTTATGCTGTTATTTTACGTTTAAACATAACCGCTACGTTTACATCGAGACGATAAAAATGTATCGCTTCCCAGCCGTCTTGCCCTTGTATGTTCAGCCAATCGTCCAGGGCAATCACCCCTTTCGGTACCAGTACTTCTACGTATTCAAACTTATCCATTATTTCGCCTCGTAGATTTTATTTAAATCCTGCGGCATCGGCTTACTCGCGTTCGCTCCACCAAACAACCGTACTGCCTGATACACGTACTGTGCTCGAAACCAGTTCATGCCGGCCGCTATACACAGGTCGTATAGAGCCTGGTCTGCTTCTTTCCTGGCTGACATGGGCAATTTTCCCAGGCGGATAAATTGGTACAACACGTCGTGAACCAGAGAAGCGGTCATAAAATCCGGGGTATCTATCGCAGGACCGGAAGCACCATCCCACGAGTAACCGTCGTAAATTGTTAAGCTTCCCCCAGGGTTTAACCAAGCGAGTTCGTTCCCACCGGAATCAAATATGCCTACGCCCGTACCCGGCAGTCGAAGTGCAGTCTGGACGTGCAGGGTTTCCACCACACGATAATTCCAAAAATCCGTCCGCACGTACCGCACTACTTTACCGCCGCCTTCCGTGCCACATCGTAACCACCGCAGGCAGCCAGTCCGAGCATTAGCCCGTCAACTGCTCCCCCGCCGAGGCTCACCGACACGATTATCCCAAATCCGATGGACAAGAGGGAATATATCTCCTTATAACCGTTTACAAACGGAAGTCGCTTACTGGCTTCAACAGCCATAGCGACTACAGGCACCCAGATTAAAATTGCTTCGTTCATTAACGGCCTCTATGTTACTGTGCAGGCTTTTGTTTCTTCATCAACGCACTCACGGCCGTCACCAGGGCCGCACCTGCCACGGCAATCGCCGCAATCTCAGGGTTGCTCATAACTACCGCCGTCTTAGCCGCCTCTGCTGTGGCCTTAGCCAGAGCGATTACGTTGGGGTCAGAGATTACCTTAGTGGCAACTTCCTGAACTTCAGCACAACCACAGAATAACGCGATGGGTAAAATACTTAAAAATTTCTTCATGGTTCGTTTCCTAAGTGTTTTTATGGTACAATAAGTAAATCCAGCACTAACGTCGGACTCGCCCGATAGTATGGCTGGACATCGTGATTAAAATGGGACAGGTGCGGCTCGAACGCACGCCCTGTTATGCCGTCAACCGGCCCAACCGCTCTAACCAACTGAGCTACCATCCCGCGACTACTAAATACATGACTACTAAACTCTCGGATATTAGTAATAAGTGGGCGACTGCCGGTATCTCGCCGGCTCATCCTGGTAAACCCACAAGAGTGCGTTCACACACCCAGTCGCCATAAATCGTAAACTATTACGGCTTACCTCGTCCTTTAGAGCCTAAGTCGTAATATAAGACGAGTGCTGGTTTCGCGTATAGGCCAGCTAACCTGTCACCTGCATACGTCTTCTTTTTACCAGGACTCGTCTTAGGGTATCAGGTGGGAGTCGGACCCACTATCTACGGAGCTTATCGCAACTGCTCTGCCGCTGAGCTACTGATACCGTGCCGGGTGGCACTATGCTAAACCCTGGGTCGTCCGACCCAAGTAGGAGAAATGCCTATTCGTGTTTGTGTCTACCGCTTCTGCCGCTGGCGTAGCCTTTAAAACAAGGCCCTCCCATATATAGACTGAAAACTGACATGTTCTTAAGGTCCAGGGGGAATAAAATTATATTTATGTAAAGATTGTAAAGTATGTAAATACAGTGGAAATATGTGGCCCGATGGCCTCTGAAAAGGATGCCCGCCCTCCGAGTTATGAGACTCTAAAGGGTGGCACGGTGGGGGTCCGATAACATAGAATTGTGGACAAACCTTATCGCTGGACCTACAGGTCTGTAGGTGATTGCATTATCAGCGTGATAATGAGGATTATTAGGCTATCGTGTTAAAATGGGTAACGTTTACGTCGGTTCTCTGGGACTAATCATATACGACCAGATGGGACAATGTATAGTCAACTTGACAATACCCGATAATTCTTATCGACAGTGGCCTATGCACTTTTCGGAAAAACGGCCATAGCGGCATAAATACGTGAAGGTTTATGAGACCTTTACAGAACATAGGCCACTTTGGGCCAGAACATAGGCCAGATAAGTATAGTATTTACAGATACTTGTATCAAAAAATGCCTCTGGCCTATGTTTTTTGGCAAAAAACCAGTCCTTACTTATAGCATTTATTTATACCCCTTATACCTATTATATGTATTAGTGGTATCTCTAATATCTTCCTATATACTCTTTAACTCCAGAAAATAGGTAAAACATAGGACAGTAGATATAAAGCCTTATATAATAAAGAGTTAAGTGGCCTATGTTCCGTCCCATGTTGGCCTATGTTATTTTAAAACTGCTATAAAGCCTTATTATTACAGTACTTAAGTGGCCTATGTTTGTCCTATGTTCTGTAAAGGTACATAGGTATCAGACATTTCCTATCGACATAAAATAGGGGTTTTTAGGCTATTTGAGATAAAGCGGGCTATAAAGTGTAAAACCATTGTAAAGGTAATAACAGAACAAAGTATAGGTCAATTAGGTGTAGTAGTATATAGGTGTATATACATGGAAACAGGGGTATCAGACATTGTGTATCTTCTATAGCCATGCGTAGGACGCCCATAGGCTTGCGTTATCGCGCTGGGGGTATTGATAGGATAGGGGTAAATTGACTGTTTTGGGGTTGTGCTGGATTTATCTGGTATGTGAGATATACGGGTAAATAAAAAACCTTGCATACTGATATATGCAAGGTCGATGAAAAAAGATGTAAGTTAGAAGGGCATTAAAAACCCCTGCCATAGGAAGCAAGGGTTTTCGGAGGAAAAAGATGAAAACAGATGTTTTAGTACCCCATAGCCATAGCCTGTTTTGCGGCATAGCTGGGGGGCATACCGTCTTCATATAAATCGGCATAGCAGATATCGGGTAAATCTTCTGAAGTAAAACCACCTAATTTATCAGCGATAATTTTATCGACCTTTTTCATCCAGTCTTCAAACGATTGTTTTTTAGCCATTGTTTTTCCCTTTTTCATCGGCATAATCGCCAATTAAATAATACCATAAATCGGGATAAAAGCCAATAGAAAAATAAAATATATTTTATTTGCTTGACTTGACCGGGTTTTTGTAATATGGTTTAATGGTTAAACAAGGGGATAATCATGAGAAAACTATCGTATCGAGAATGGATAATACTCTGCATAATGGCCTATCTGGCCTTGTGTTAAGGGGTTTATTATGATAAGCTGTTTTATAGACCGAGACGGTAAAATCAGGGAATTGACTTGCGGTATGGTTCATGCCGCTATGGCTAAAAAGTGGTATAAATGCTCTCTTGATACCGCTATTAAGTGCGGTATATGCCGGATACGATGTTTTGAAAGTCTTACACAAAATGTTATTTGCATAGACGTAGGAAAACACTTGACGGATAAACAGAAAAAAAGTATAATGAGTATATGGAGTAAATGTAAGACTCTGGTATGGCATATCGCTGGGAAAACTGGGGATTGCCATAATAACACGACGGAAAAATTGTTTGAATTACTGGGGGTATAAAATGGAATTTACGTATCGTATTCCCTATATGGTTACACGGGAGTTAAGAAAAGGGGTATAAATGAACCGGATAGAAAAAATCATGGCGTATGAACAAGGCGATTTATCGGACGATGAAACAATCGACTTGTTTTGTGAACTGATTAAGTCAGGTCTTGCGTATAGCTTGCAAGGGCATTATGGCCGTACGGCGCACGGCCTAATACAAGCGGGATATATAAAACCCGATGGAACTCGAACCGATACAGTATCGGAGTAAAACGATGATACGTACAAAAACAGCCTATGTTTACAGCGGCAAGGATTTTAGTAGTTTACCCGCGGTTAAAAAACAGGTTGAAGCCGAGTTAGGAAAGTTTATCGACGGCATAAGCGTAGGCTTTGACGCACGTATGAAATTAGCCGTTTTTAACTGGTTACTCACTAATAGAAACGATTTAACACGCTTGTTAAACACGACGTTTGAAACGGAGCAAGGAAACGAATTGAGCATATTTTCAGTGGAGTAAAAAGACTATGAAAAATCTAACACAAATTACAGAAACACAAGAAGAAAACCTCGACCGGGTTTTCCAGCTTAGAGAGTTTAGGGAGCAAGCGGAAAAGGAAGCGGCACAGATTGAGCTTGAGTTTAATTATTGGACCGGGATTGTTATTAGCGGGTTTGTTGCCGCGCTGATAATAGCCGGGTACATAGTATTTCACGGGGGTAAAAATGTTTAGTTTACAAACGATAAACGCAATGGCGGACCGTGCGGCGGTAAAAGCACGACGAAACAAACGCGCCCCGTATGTCGCAAAGTGTGACGGGGACGACGGGGTTTTTAAAATGCCGAATTTTGGCACGTATCGCAATCCGCGCTGGGAACTCATACAAGAGTTTTTTGTCGATTCCAGCGGGTTCGGTTCGGACTATGAACCCGCGCTCACAGTTAAGCGGTTTTTAAGCAAGGTCCGCACAGGGCAGGGATATGCGGTAATTGAACAAGGGCAATTTCAGGTAGTAATTGGAGAGTTTAAAAAATCAGCGGTAAAAAATAAAACGAAAAAACCTGATTTTGCACCGTAATGCACTTGACAAGAAAAACGGTTTATGGTAGTATATGAATTGAGCGGGCGGCAAGCGTTTATGGTATCCTATGCAGGATGTAGGGCCTCTACCGCCCGCATTTTTAAAGGGGAAAAATTATGGACTTACAAAAAATTTTAGAATTGCATAAAAAGTGGTTGCGTGGTGAAGGCGGCGTTCGTGCGAACTTGACCGATGCGAACTTGACCCGTGCGAACTTGACCTATGCGAACTTGACCGATGCGAACTTGACCGATGCGAACTTGACCTATGCGGACTTGACCCGTGCGAACTTGACCAATGCGGACTTGACCCGTGCGAACTTGACCCGTGCGGACTTGACCCGTGCGAACTTGACCAATGCGGACTTGACCCGTGCGAACTTGACCTATGCGAACTTGACCGATGCGAACTTGACCGATGCGAACTTGACCCGTGCGAACTAGACCTATGCGAACTTGACCGATGCGAACTTGACCGATGCGAACTTGACCTATGCGGACTTGACCCGTGCGAACTTGACCAATGCGGACTTGACCCGTGCGAACTTGACCCGTGCGG
>Ga0214473_10000693_pt1 | contig 46873 bp, 58 predicted proteins | sample RVTome_7_FD_203509 | JGI IMG/M metagenome (GOLD analysis project Ga0214473, IMG submission 203509) | Soil microbial communities from uranium-contaminated site in the Upper Colorado River Basin, Wyoming, United States - RVT98D197 | ecosystem: Environmental > Terrestrial > Soil > Contaminated >...
TAAGAACGGCGGCGCTCCGCTTCGGGCGCAGGTGCAACTCATTCTCGGTCTGGCGATTACCGGATTGCGGTTCGGCGACCTGTTTGCCCTAATCGGCAACCGCTCGCTGGAGCTGCGACCCATCGACGCCCAGTCGCCGGCGGTTGTGGAGTTGTGTGCCGAGATCATCCCGGCCCTGCGTCTGTTCTGGCGGCGAGTGGAGATGCGCGACCCGCCGCCCGTGGATGCGAGCCTGTCGACGCGGGCCACCTTGAAGCGGCTCTACGGCACGATCGATGAGGGCAAAGAGGCCGTCATTCCCGAAGAACTCTACGACAAGTATCGCAGGCTGTCCGAAGCCACAAAGAGCGCCGAGACCGCCCACGACATCGTTTACAACCAGGTGCTCGCCGCAATGGGCGATGCGAAGCGGGGCGTGCTGCCCAACGGGCGGAAGTGCTTCACGGCGTACGAGGTGGCCGAACACTGGGTCGAGCGATACCACTGCGCGGCCTACAAGGCGGTCAGACAACTCAAAGTGAAGGATTGAACCATGCGAATCATTGAACTGCGAAGCGAGAACGTGAAGCGGCTCAAGGCCGTGAGGATCAAGCCCGACGGGTTGGTCGTGCAAATCACCGGCAAAAACGGGGCGGGCAAGACGTGCGTGCTCGATTCGATCTGGTACGCACTTGGCGGCAAGGGCGGGCATTGCGCCGAGCCGATCCGCAAGGGCGCCAAGAGTGCCGAAATCGTCCTGGACTTGGGAGAGATCAAGGTCACGCGGTCATGGACGGCGGCCGGTACATCGCTGATCCTGCAGTCCGCGGACGGTGCCAAGCTCGCGACCCCGCAGGCGATCCTCGACAAGCTCATCGGCAAGATGACGTTTGACCCGCTGGCTTTTGTCCGCATGGACGCCAAGCAACAGGTGGCCACGCTCCGCGACACGCTGGGCCTGGACTTCGCCGATCTGGACCGCAAACGGCAAGTCGCCTACGACCGGCGTACCGAGACCAACCGGGAGTTGAAGCGCGTCGAGGCCGCTGCCAAGAGCATCACGCCGACACCAGGCGTCGTCGAAGTCGATGCGGCGAAGTTGTTGTTGGACTTGCGGGCGGCGCAGCACACGAAGCGCAACACCGACAAGCTCGACGACGACGTACGGCGTACGCAGGCGGAACTAGAGGAAACCGCCAAGCGCTACGAGGCCCTAGAGGCGCAGTTGGCGCAGTACGAGAACGTCCGCAAGTCCATCACCGTCATTGACGCGGCCCCGATCGAAGCCCAACTCCGCAACGCCGAATCGACCAACGCCAAAGTCCGGGCCAACCGAGAGCGAGACAAGTATCTGGCGGAAGCGGATCGCCTGTCAGTGACGGCGGACCGTCTAACCGCCGAACTGGACGCCATCGAAGAAGAGCGCACGAAACGAATCGCGGCGGTGAAGATTCCGGTGGCCGGGCTGACGTTCGACGACGAGGGGGTCAAGCTAGACGGCGTGCCGTTCGAGCAGGCGGCGTCGTCGCAATGCCTTCGTGCGGCCATCGGCATGGCCATCGCGGCGAATCCCAAACTGAGAATCTGCCTCGTTCGCGACGGATCGCTACTGGACGCCGAATCGCTGGCGCTATTGGAGTCAATGGCGGAGGAACACGACATGCAAATCTGGATCGAGCGGACCACGAACGGCGAGCCGATCGGCGTGGTGATCGAGGACGGCATGAGCCACACACAGGAGCAAGGCGAATGAGCACACAGCCACAGATACAGCAAGAACCGCAAATGCTCGACCGCGACATGGCGGTCATCAAGATGGAGAACGAGGTCGTCATGGCTGAGGCCCGAAGCCGGGGCCGCGACCTGCCGAAGATTCTGGCGGAGGTGATGGCCCAAGTCGTGAACTTCCGTACGTTCGCCGAGAACGCCATCTACGTTAAGCCATGCGGAAAAGACCCGGATACTGGCAAGGAAAAGTTCGCGCGCGGGCTGAGTATCCGGGTGGCCCAAACCCTCAAGGCCGCGTACGGATGGAGCAAGGTGCGCTGTGACATGCTCGTTCTGGATCATTTTCGCGTGAAGATGATCGCCGTCTTCACAGACTACATCACCGGAAGCGTGTTCGAGATGTCGTCCATTATCAGTCGCTCCTACCGGGCGAAGGGCGGAAAGGTTATGGAGCACGGCGATGATCGTTTTTACAATGTCGTCGTCAAGGCCGAGCAGAGCAAACTGATTCGTGAGGTCATCCTACGCTCCATACCAGAAGGCCTGAAGTCTGAGCTTTGGGAGTGCATCGAAAATCAGCAACGGAATCTGTTGACCCCAGAAGTATCCAAGCAGATCGTCGCCAAATTCTCGGCCAAGAGCGTCAGCCAACAGCAGATCGAACGATTCCTCGGGAAGCGGATTGAGGTGCTGACCCGCGACGATCGACAACGGCTGCTGGAAATCTGGAACGCGATCGAGCAAGACGAGGCGACGATAGCTGAGGTGTTCGGGGAAACGGACGATGACGGCACACCGGCGCCGACGGATAAACTTGCGGCCCTAACCGCAAGAACCAAAGCCTCTCGGCAGGCGATGGAGGCCCCAACCGCCGCATCCCCGACCCCGGTCGCCGAACCGGAACCACCGCCGGCGGACGTGACTCAGCCCATTCCGCCGACACCTGAATCGCCGCCGGAGCCGACGGTAGATCGTGCCGAATTGCAGACTGCGATCCGCGAACTCGGTACATCGCTCCTCGACCACCCTGGTGTGGTGAAGATCAGGAAGGACTACCGGATCAGCGGATTCGACGGATTGAGCTTGCGGAAACTAACGGTGCCCAGCCTCACGGCGTTGCACGACGCCCTGACGCAACTCTCGCGGGGAGCCGCCGATGACTAATGGCCACTGTGACCTGTGCGGATACGCTCCGGTCGACGTCGATCAGTGTCCCGATTGCGGGGAATTCTACTGTGATGATTGCGCAGGCCGCCACGCGCGAGAACACCGGCTCGAACCGCCGGATCGTGAGGGCCGCATAGCGGATACACGAGACCGATCATACGATCGGAGATTGGATCACCACCCATGACGGACCCCCGGTTCCACCGCGTCTGGTTCTCCTACGTCGGATCGCGCGACGTGCCCTCGACTATCGCCCACATGCTCGCGTCGAAGGTCATCACCGGCGTGTTTCTCCAAGTTGGGCAGCGGGAGATCAGCGATACGTTCGCCCAACAGAACATCCAGGACGCAATCGGCCTGTGCCATCAATACCACGCCGAGATCGCCCTGATTCGCATCATGTGGCGTGACCAGAACGATCTGCTCGACATTAGCTATTGGCGTTCGGAGATCGACGCCGTCCGAGCGGAGCGCGAAACCGTGGGGGCGCACTGTGTCGGATTCGACTCAGAAGCCTACGTCAATCCACTCAAGATGATTTTCCTGTCGGCCATGAGTCCGGCAGATTGGGCCACGCTCGCCGGCATCGTTGATACCTTGCGGGCCGAGGGGCGATTCGTGGACTACATCTACCCGGCGGGGTCGGTATCGTTCCAGCGCCCGATTACCGGCATTGCCCGCATCGGGGAAAAGCGCGGCTCGGAGCACACGTACTTCAGGCATGTGGCGACAACGGACGACATCAACTACCCGTTCGAGATGCCTGGTTGCTGGTTTCACGTCACCACGGACAATCCGAGCGATCCTCAGCAGCGTCCGTTTTTCATCCCGGCGAACTTCTTCGATCAGGCGAAATCGACGTTTGACGGAGGCGCCGCAATCGACCCGTGGGATGAGTTGTGGATGTACCAGGAGATCGGTCTGCCACTGGCCGTACAATTCCGGCGTGAGGCCCGAGCGCGCCAATATCCGCACAAGGAGCGCCGACGCGCGATCAGGATATCCTGAGTGGTAGTTCACAGGCCGGGCGGCGGACGGAATCGCTAAAACGCGCAGGGAGGCGCCGCCCGGTTCCGTGAAAGGGAGACGACGATGATCGACGAAATTCGAGAAGAGATCGGACCTGACGGCAAGCAGTATCCGGTCCCGCCGGACCCGCGGGCGGATACGATCAAAGAGTTGCTGGCGGTCATTCAAAGGGTGCGCGCTCAATACGCGCTCCAAACTATTTGTTGCAAGTGCGAATGCACGGCCTGTCTTGATTTCCTGAATTTCATGCGACGAGAACTTGGCAACTCGCGATTCGGTGAAGTTCCGTCGGATGTGCTGTTTCCACCGGACCCACGGGCGGCGGTCGAGTCCCTGACCGAGCGTGAGGCGGCGAAGCAGATCATGCACGACCACCCCGACATCGCGTTCTACCTGCCGCACACTCTAGTCAGCGTGCTGAAACGGATTAACGACGTGAGGAACGGGGAATGAGCAAACCCATAAATTGGCAGGACATCGAGAACGCGATCAGGCCGATGGTAACACGAGGGCCGAAACCGACAACGATCGCGGAATGCGATGAGGATATGGAGGACTACGGATACGCGATTTCCTCTGCCTACAAGCTGCTCGGACTTCTGCTCGAAAAGCGTTGTGTCGTGCAGGGTAGATACAAGATGGCGGTTGCAATGCGTAACCAAGCGAGGAATGGGGATTCGTAGGAGGACAAACCATGAAACGAGTTACGTTGCTTGTGGGTAACACGCGAGAAGTGGCCAACGGAATACGTATAACTCTCGGCGATAAAGGCCCGCACTGGGTGCCGATGGACTGGGTTGAGTCCATCGACGACGTGTCGGACGAGGTGACGCCCGCGAAGCAGGAATGGTTGCAGAGGGTAGATGACCTCGAGCGAGAGCTAGACGGAATCTGTGTTGCATTTCGTGCGCGATTGGTTAGCCACTTTGAGCGGATTGTGGATTTGGAGGATCATCGAAAGGATGAACCGATTGCGGACCCTGAACTCGCTCGCCCCGTCATGTCGATACCGGACGAAGTTCGTAAATCGTGTGGTGTGTCAGACCCAGACATTGAGAGGCACGTACTCAAGTTGGCGCTGCATAACGCTAACGGTAAGATTGCCGCCTATGCACAGCGCATCGCCGATTTGCAAAAAGGGCCGGACCCCGAACTCGCCCGCCTCGACGCTGCGGTGATTGAGGCGGCGAAGCTCGCATATCCAGAGAACCATCCGACCGACGATAATTTATTGTGGGGGGCGCTGTGGAATGCGGTTGTGACCCGAAACGAATACCTCGCAAAACAAAAGGCGTGATCGTGAAAATCGAATGGCTGGGCGACGAAGAATACGCGGTGTTGGACGGTTCAGGGGAACGTGACCTGTGTCTGGCGGAGATCATGTGCGTAACGCATGGTTTTTCCGTGTGGGTCTTAGGGAAAAAGGTCAGCGCATATTATGCCACCATGTCTGGTGCCAAGCGTGCGGCGATACGCGAGCTACGCAAGATTCACGCGGCGATCGGGCGGCACGTGGTGGGGTACGGCAAATGAGCACCGTGAACGTTAATGGTGTCGAGTACGACAGGCAGGAGTATTCGCGAAAGATCATGGCCCAGTGCGGTACGATCATTGTCTACAGTGATAATGGCACGATATATAGAGGAACTGGGTATTGCGTTTGCGGAGAGCCGCATCGTGGTGGACCAATAGAATTGAATCCCGAAGACGCCATGTGCAGCGCAGATTTACAGTTAAGGCTTGACGGTTGGGAGGTATCACCCGTTACCTGCCCGGAGTGTTTGGCGAATCGACTGGCGGGCGGCGGCGCGCGACCGTGACGCCGGGGCGTACCCGGCGCCGCTCGCCATTGATGCGGGGTAGCTCAGTTGGATCAGAGCACCGGATTTCTAACCCGAAGGTCGCCGGTTCGAATCCGGCCCCCGCAAATGGGCGGATGTTGTCCGTTGTCCCTTGGCATAGGGGCTTTGCGAAGAATGTCCAATGTTGGAGCAACGGCTTATGCCCATCCGTCCAAAATGTCACAGATGCGAAGCTGTGAGTTTGCACCTCTTGCAAACGCGAATTGCCGCCTCGCCCGCCGGGGTCTTCGCAAGCGGGCGATTTATGCCGCCCCGAAAAGTCACGTGTCCCTCCCACAGGACTGATGGGGCCCCGTAGACCCATGCGGAGCGTGACGAGGGTAAGGGGCGGCACCTTGAATTCAACGCCGAGCGGCGTCTTCGCAAGCGGGCGATATTACTGGGGTAGTACAAGAAGCGGTGCAGCCCCCACGGGGGGTTGAAATCCGTGGGCTAGTACGCCTCAATGGCCGTCTGGCTCGTTGAGGAAATGTGGGTTCAATTCCCACCCCTCGTGTTCTGGATTCAACGCCGATCGACCCGGACTTTGGATACTGACGATGGCACACGATGACGCGGCAGAGCTTAATGATTTGCGGGTCCAGCACGTGAAGCTGTATAGGCTTGTCCAGGAACTGGACGCCGAAATTGCCAAGTTGGAGACGCAACTGGGCGAGCGCGACAACCTGCTCCGCGAGGCCCGCGATCAGTACGCCGATCATCGCCCCGATAAATGCCTGGCCGACCAGGGCAGGGTGTGCAAGTGCGGTTATGGCAAATGGTGCGCCAAGGTGACGGAGATTCTGGGGGACTGAGGCTATGGGCACCAAGAGCACGATCGAATGGACTGGGGCGACGTGGAACCCGGTTACGGGCTGCGCCGCGGTCAGCGAGGGCTGCCGGCACTGCTACGCCGCCCGCCTCACCCACGGGCGATTGCGGCACAATCCACGCTATGCCGGCCTGACCAACACCGCCGGCCACTTCAACGGCGTAGTTAAGTGCCACGAGGACTTACTCGACGTGCCCCTGCACTGGCGTAAGCCCAGAATGATTTTCGTCAACTCCATGAGCGACCTGTTTCACGTCGGCGTGCCCTTCGACTTTATCGTGGGCGTGTACGCGACGATGATCATGGCCAGGCAGCACACTTATCAGATTCTTACCAAGCGGCCGGAGCGCGCTGCGGAAATCCTGTCGATGATGGCCACGACGGACAACCTGGACGAGGAACTCTCGCGGCGTTGGGAGGATCGAAAGATCAAACGCTCCGATCGAAGGCTCTATGACATTTACACCGCCGGGTTGTGGCCGCCGCCTAACGTCTGGCTGGGCACCTCCTGCGAGGATCAGGCGACGTTCGACGCCCGTGTGCCGCATCTAACCCATTGCCCGACGGCGGTACGCTTCGTCAGCCTGGAGCCGCTGCTGGGACCGATTGTATTAAGATTCACACATCTACTCAACTGGGTAATCGTCAGCGGGGAGTCCGGTCCCGGCGCCCGGCCGATGCAACCCGACTGGGTGCGGTCGATTCGCGATCAATGCGTGGCCGCCGGCGTGCCATTTTTCTGGAAACAGTTTGGGAAACTATCGAATAACCCGGACCCCAAAGACCACACGGCAAAGGAAAACGGAGGACACGCCAAGGGCGGGCGGCTGCTCGACGGGCGGACGTGGGACGAAATGCCAGAGGTGAATCATGTCGGACGTTGAGCAATATGTATGCGATCAGTGCGGAGCTTGCTGTAAACACCTAATCATCGAGGCTGAACGCGTGGTGAATACGTGAGCCACCGCCAATTTGAATTGCTCGATTCTCCGCCCAGCGTTGGCCAGTCGGTTCACGTGGCGGGCTGGAACATTGGATGCTGGTTTCGCGTGGAGTCGATAGACGGAGAGACTGTTCACTTGCGAACCCCAAAGACCAATAGGCCATATAGCGTACACATAAGTCTTCTTCGGCGTACGAGAAAAAATGAACGCGGGGCGGACGCCGTAACCGAGGCCGAGCGGTGGGCGAAGGAGAAGCGGGAATGAGTCCTTGGTGGTTACTGCCAATTGGAATCGTTATGGCCGCGTTTGCGATCATCGCGTACCTTTGGGGACGACTAGTGGGAGAAGTTCGTGGCGAGTGTATCGGACAAAAAGATGCCCTAGAAGCAGGGTACGCCGAAGGGTATATATCCGGCGAGGACAAGGCGGAGCGGGAGGCGGAAGAGAAGGAGGAGCGGGAATGAGTAGACGCAAGGGTAAACGGTGGTGGCTGTGGCGCCCCCGGGGCGGTGGACTGTTGGGGTCCGCGGAAGAGCCGACATGGAATGGGCATCTAGATAATTGGGACGTATTTGGATCTCCGTGGGCCTGTACTATTGTCCTGCGCTGGATGTTGGGTGATCTTCCAGAATCGGGTGAGCTATGGGAAATGCGAGGCTGCGATGTCGTGCAGATATGGGTGTGGGAATGACCGAGCAAGAGTTGGCGGCGATTGAGGCGCGGTGCAATGCGGCGACGCCGGGGCCGTGGAACCGAGCATATCATGGTAACATGATTATTGTCGAGTCGCCAAACAGTATCGTCGTCAACGCGGATGACAAAGAGTTTGGAACCGGGCTTCAATATGGAGGGATAAAAGGAGAGACAGATGGTGATTTTATCGCCAACTCCCGCACCGACGTTCCCGCCCTTCTCGCCGAGGTGCGGAGACTGATGGCAGAAGTTGAACACTTGCGGACGCCCGGACCTTGGTTAGCGACTGTACTTCCGCGAGATTGACCATGCCAAAGGAAACGAGAATACCGTTCAGCGACCAGATGATCCGGGCGGCGTTCGGATACCGCAATGGAGAAAAGTATTCGGTACTAAACTCGCCTATCGCGCATTACGCGGCGACAAGCGCGGGTTTTCCAACGTGGAGAAACGAGCACTGCGAAAAATCCGACGAAAGCGCATGGCTCCGCGAGTTGGCCGACGCGCTGGAGCGGACGGAATGAGCGATACAAAGTTTTTGTGGACCGATTACTACGACTATTCTGAATGTCGAAATGCAACAGACAACGCAACCGTGGCGAGCATTAAGGTTTGGGGGATTTTTAAGGACGTGTGGCACGCTCACGTACGCGGAGAGAAAATCGGCAAGTACGCCAGCAGGTCAAATGCGAAGCGCGCCTGTAAACAGAGACTAGCGAAAGATCACAAGGAATGAACGATGCCCTCGAACGATTAGAGGCGTGGGGCAAGCCAGCGACGAAACCGTTCTCGCTGACGTGCCTGTCGTGTGGCGCCGGAGATTCGATCAAATCGGCTCAGCAAGCGATCGACTTGGGATGGACCGAGCTGACCCCCGATGTGCCTGGGTGAAAAACTGATTTGAAGACCTGGAACGTCACGCTCGAAGTGAATGGCCACGTTGTGACCTCGCGGACACATGCGGCTACACCGGATGAGGCCGGGTCGATAGCGTTGACCGCGGCCATGCTAGACGAGTGGGCCAGGATCAAGGCCGCGGCGATGGTGGTCGAATGCGTGGAGGCGAAGGCGGCAGATGGCAACGGCTCATCTTGAAACAAATGCCGGGACCGGCTGGCAACGCACCAACCGGCCCCGGCGGGGGTGAACTACTCGACTCAGGTCGTACAAATACACGCCGCGTTCGGGACACCACGCCTGAACACGTCTCTCGTTCGCGGCGACGCACTCAACCTCAATCCTCGCTCGCGACGCAGCGCCTCACGGCGCGTCTCGTCCATCGCAGATCGTAGCACGCGTCGTCCACGACACCCCGGCTCGCTTCGTCACCCGTCCGCCTCGCAACGATCCACTTCGTCTCTCGTTCATTCCTCGAATGCGCCCGGGCCCCGCCGCATGTCCCAGCGCGCGTACTGGCCGTACTGCATCGACCGGTCGCCGTTGAAGCCCTGGACGCCGCCGTAGTCGAGCATGGCCGCCAGGTGCTTCGGTTTGATCGTGCCGTCACGAAAAACCCCGACCCAGAACACGACCATCACGTTGTTGTATTGTTCAACAGCCTTGAGTGAGTGTCGCGGTCCCTGGGGCGTCTGCCCGTGGACGACGCATTGCGGAACCTCATCGGGCGGCCCGACGAGTACTCCGTCTGGGCGGCGGATGAACACTTCATCGCGCCAGAATACCTTGTCCTCGTAGGCGTCGCCGAAAATGTAAAGCCGCTCCTTGGACTTTCCGCCAAACTGCTTCATGGAGAAATTCTGCTCGGCGTATACTCGCAACACGCCACTGCACGATTTCAAGTGCGCGCGGCACGACGACGACTGCACGTAGGGGGCGCCGACGTTCTGATCCCCGGTAGCGATCCGCAGAAACCCCAAGCTCGATTGATCTACCACGTCCTCGGCTTCCGGCCAGTCGTCTACGATCCGATCGACGGCCCGGTCGGTCAGGGCCTCATCGTTTCCGGCCTGTTCGTTGAGCACGCCGACCGCCGTTTGCTCCTGGACCCCGACGTGCTTCGCCTTCATTTTCATTTCGCCGAAGTCTTTGATCTTCGCCGCCTTGGCCGCTCTCGCCGTCTTGGCGTCCGCGTGGGCGTCGAGCACCTTGGGCAGCTTCGGCTTCGTGCCACGCACGTTGCGCAGCATCAGCCGCACCTTGAAAAGCTCCCAACAGGGAGCAACCGGCCCGTCGTCACTTCTCCACACATTCTGTTCGCTCATTCGTTTCTTTTCTCCACTTCCGCAGCGACGCCCCCGGCACAACACGGGTAATATCCGACGTATCCAGGATCATCTGCACCTAGCCCCTTGGGGCACGGACACATTGGCTGTCCACACCGCAAACAAACTAGCTCCCCCATCCTGACCCAAGCGTCATACGTGCGAGAGGTAAAATTACGCCTTGCAATGTCAGCCGGCTTCTCAGTTCCCATTTTAATGGACTTCCTCCTCCACTTCCGCCGCCACCGTTCCGACCGCGCGGGCCGTCGCACACATTGCCTCGCCCTGGGATTCGACCTGACGGGCAAGTTCCTCGACGACTGCCCAGAGAACCATGAGTTGTGCCCGTTCACTCGTTGGCTTTGTTTCAAATCTCCTGCGGAGCCGTGCAATTTCTTCGCTGGGCTTCATTTCGCCCCCCCCTTCGCCTCAAAGAGTTCGCACAGCCCGTCCGGGTTCACGTCCCGGCAATACGGATGTTTGTCGAGCGATGGGACCGTTCTTCCGAGATCGTTTTTCGCCCAAAATACCTGTCCGCCGGTCGTGGGGTCGATGCCCGCCGGACGTTCAAGTTCGGGGTGAGCGCATAGTTGATAGTACCAAGTGTTGGGGGGTGGCCCAGCACCCATTATGCCGTGGTGGGTGTTGCGGTGATGCCTACAGTAAACGCAAATGTGGATTTTTGCGGCAAGCGTCATTCCGCACCTTCTTCCGGGAACACCAGCGCCCCCGTCTCCCGCGAGTAGGGCACGCCGGGGTACTCCTCGTCGAGACGATCGAACAGCGGGACCATAGCGGTGGCACAGGCTTCCTCGTACGCCTTCCACGCGGTGGCACGGGCTTCCTTGTACGCCTTCAACGCGGTGGCGGCCCAAGACTGATCCTTCGCCGGCCTGAATGCCAGGAGCCTTACCTCGCGCTCATGCGGGGGCTTCTCCGCGTAGATGTAGTCCACCCGCACGCGGCCAGGCTCGGTCAACTGCTCCAGCGGTTCGGCGTGATGGCACCACCATACCCAGGCGCCCACAGGTAGGTCGTCGCAAGGATGAGGCGGACGAGTCATTCCGCACCCCCTTTCGCCAAGGCGAGCGCGGACATGATCGTACGGTGCGCTTCACGCCCCATCTTGTTTGTCGGGGTCAGCCACTGATTAGCATTCTCGCACGCGGCCACCAGGGCATCGTAGGAGTTGACCGAACTGAGAATGCACTCCATCACATCCGGCGACAAATCCAACAGCCCCACCGGAGCGCCGCGGGCATCGCGGAGCATCTTATAATCCATCCTCCACGGCTTCGGGTGTTTATCTTCACTCATTTCCGCACCTTGCGGATATACGCATTCACGCCCACGATTTCAGCTTTGATACTCATGCCGTCGCTACCTCCGAGATGGGCTTGCCGAACCGCCTGAACCATCGGCGACCGTCGGGGATGTCCAGGGCGTCCAAGGATTGCAGTCGAGCAAGTTCGAGTTGTATTTCTTCGGCATCGTATCTCGATAGAGGCTTGACGTGCTCTGCCGAGGTCCATCCGCACAGGGCAATCGCGTGCCCAAGTTCCTCGATTGGAAACTCCAGGTCGTAGCCTTGGTCAAGTTGAACCCAGTGCCGCAACATACATCGGATTGATCGCTCTTGCGTTGTCATGCTACTGTGCTCCATTGCCTTGCCCTTGTTTGTCATGTTCGTTCACTCCCCGCCCGTCGGTGGGCTTGCCCCTGCGCCATCGTGGCCCAGGCCGTCAGGCCCGCCCCATGACGGGCCGAACAGCGCGGGTCAACGCCTGTATGTGCCCACCTTGTTCCCGTTCACGTCGTACAGATTGCACACTTCGCCCCGTGCAGGGTATGGGCGCCGGCCCTCCGTCAGGTCGTCGGCCAGCACGCGCAGGATACGGGCGCACTCCGCCGCCGGGTGCGGTTTGAACGCCTCATTCTCTGTTCGGATGTTGATTTTCATGTTTCGTCACTCCCTGCGGCCTAAGCCGCTGCCTTGCTTTTGCCCTTGCTCGCCGACGCGCGACGCAGCGCGTCCGGTAGCTGGTCGATACAGTCGCGTACGTTATTGCCCACAAGTTCCTGGACGTACGCCAGCCACTTGAACGCCGGCGGGATCGGCAGGGACACTTCCCGCGCGATGCGCTCCAGCAATTCCGCCACTGCCGGCGCGCTCGGCTTGCGGAATCGGAACCGACGCCAACGCGAATACAGGCCGTCCACTTCGTCGGCCCACGTCACCGAAGTCGTCGTGCCGATGATGATGACGTGCGTGGGCAAGTTCTCCAGCAAGCCCAACAGCATCCGCAGGCAGTCCCGATTGAGGTGCTGAATTTCGTCCACGATGTAGCAACGGCGGGTGCTCCCGCCCCAGCCGTAGCTTCCCATCGAATTCGCAAGCTGGCGAAGGTCTTGGATGGATACCATTCGCGAGTCGATGCGCTCGATCGAGAATTCGTCACACCCCAGCGCACGCGCCGTCACGTAGGCCGCCGAGGTCTTCCCGCAACCGGCAATCCCATCCGATTCAAACAACCACCGCTCCCCGCAACCGTCGAAAAGCCATTCGTCGGCGCAGGCTGCCTTGATCTCGTCGATGACCGGCTGGCCGACAAAATCGGCCCACGACTTCGGTCGGTATCGTTCGCTTAGCATCCTGCGCCGTCACTTTCTACTTTGCGACCGATACGATACCCGCAGAATCGCCAGTCCGTGTCCGCTTGCCATTCGCAACGGTACGTTGAGTTGCCGCCCACCAGCGTAAACTCCACCGCGCAATCACCGGATACCGGCCTAATGTTGTTTGCTTTACGACCACGGGCTTCAGTGTATTCTTGCACGGCCTGTTGTGGTGTGTAGTCTGCATGGCGGACCCATCCGATGTCGTCAAGATCGTAATTCAACATCGTCATTCACTCCCTTTATTAGTCGCCCTTGTCAGCACCCGCCGACACATGCAATATACGCCATGTATCACGCGTGTCAAATGAAATCTTGGGAAATCTTTCGGGACACTTTCGGCCAGAATTCGGACCTTGATCCGGCGCAAAGAGAGGCTTAGTATCAACTTGTGAAAAACGAAAAAACTGGCGTTGAGTTAAAGTAAAGGTTCGCTGAATCTAATGGTCTTTCATCAGGAAACCTGGCGCGACCTTCCAAGGCCCGGATCCAAGCCCGGACCTAAGGTCCAGCACCATAGACACTTAGGGCGCGCGCATCGCGAAGATGCCGTCAATCCGCTCATGGCCGAAGCAATCGTGGATGGCCTGACGCCGGAGCAATTCGCCGCCAAGTTCGACCTATCGACCGCAATGGCGTATCTGGTCTATCGTGGTGAACGTCGCCCCGGTGTAGCAGAGCGCGTGCAGGAGATTCGCGCCAACCTGCGCGACCGGACGCTTGCCCATATCGAGGTGGTCCAGCGCGAGGCCCTGGAGCGCGTCCGTAAGGCACTCGGCAATCTGGACGACCGAATCGCCCTCAAGGCTGCCCGTCAGGCCATACGTGACTGGACCGGCCCGTACGCAGCAACCAAGGGCGCCGTCGTCACTGTCAACAATCAGAGTCTCACAATCACGCAGGCAATCCGCATCGCATCGGGAGTGGCCGACGAATTACCAGTAATCGAGCAAGATTTGCAGCACGTGCGCATAGGGCCGCCCACAACGTCCGATAACCCGCCACCGGACGCAACATAACCCCCGTTATAGGACGTTGACCTGGACATCGGCAGGGTATCCGGCGCGTATCCGTCAACGTGCAGCAGGCCGCTCACAACGACCGCCAGCACGTATCGCAGGCCCGCTACGCGAACGCACGCCGAAAGCTGGCCGAATCCACGCCGAAAGACAGCAGAAGGTGGGAGCAACGGACGGAGACGAACGTCCGATAACCACAGTCGGCACGTCCGATAACACCCCCCACCCCCCCCTACCTGCCAAGACCCACCCGTCCGGCCGATTGATAGTACCTCTCTCCCCCCGCGGGTTTGCCGTTTTTGGGTCCCCCTCGTTGTACTGAAGCTAAAATGTATAATTTTACCATCAATATGCGGATTTTGCCGGTTGGGGTATAGTTGGGGTAGGGTTTTGGGGTAGGGTTTGTAGGCGAAAGGAGGCATTCTAGAGGGTGCTAGGGTATAGTAGGGCATAGTAGGGTATAGTTTTGCGCACCTATCGCGTTATGTGCGCGCGCATTAGAGTACTTACCGGAAATCGCTACCCTACCCTACCCCATTTTAACGAATCTTCGTTTTTGGGCCAATAACGCGGTTTTTGGGCCATTTTTTTGGGGTATAGTTTCAACCAAACCCTACCCCATTTTGGGAGGCGACTTGGGTGCTCGCTGGGCTAGAAGGTGGTTTGGGCGCCCACCTGGGAGTCGTTGGCGAGTCCGAGTCCGACGCGGATGAGCCGGCCGCCGGTTTTCCGTTTGACGAATCCGCGTTCTTCGAGGCGTCGTCCGAATGCGGTTTGGGACATGGTGTGTCCTTTGCCGGCCCAGGCGACATAGGCGTCGTAGAGTCTGGCGGGCTGGACGGCCATGTTTGGGCTTACCGTGCAGCAGTCTGCGATGAAAATGGCCAGGGTGTCCTGTTCTTCGCGGTATTGCCCGGTGGCGGCCATGACGGATTCCGGGGGGTTGAGTCCGTCGCGTTGCCAGAGGCGGCAGCCCTCGAGCGCCCAGTTGAGGATTCCGGGGAGTTCGTCGCGGAGTTTGGCGGGCAGTTGGAGGTCCCGGTCCTCTTCGGGGATGGTGACGGTGAAGGGGATCAGGCGGATGCGTCGCCAGATGGCGTGGTCGGTTCCGCGAATCTGCGGGAGGTGATTCCCTGAGAGCCAGAGTTTGAACTGGGGGGTGTACTCGAAGTCCTCGTGGAAGAGGAAGCGGGCGACGATGCGGTCGCCGCCGGTCATAGATTTCACGAGCGATTCGGCGAGTCGTTGTCCGTCTTCGAGTTCTGTGACCCCGACGAAGCGGACCCCGGCGAGGCGGGCGACGTCGTTGCGGATTTTGTCGTCGCGTTTGAGCATGATGGTCCCGGCGTCGGCTTGGGTGGCGTAGTCGCCGAGCATGGCCAGGATGGTGTTAACGAAGGTGCTCTTGCCGTTGGCCCCGTGGCCGTACATGACGTGTAGGCATTGCTCGCGGGTGATGCCCGTCAGGCAATAGCCCACGGCGATTTGCAGGTAGGGCACGACTTCCGGGTTCTCGCCCATCCAGGTGTTCATGCAGGAGAGCCACGTCGGCGCCTTGGCCGCCGGGTCGTAGGCGACGCCCGCACACCGAGTGATGAGGTCGGACTGGGTGGCCTTGCGGGTTTCCCCGGTGCGGAGGTCGGTGGTCCCGTTGGTGCAGTTGAACACCCAGGGGTCGGAGTCGAGCTGATCGTGGGCGATGCGTAGCGGCTTCTCGCACTCGGCCATGTCCAGGATGCCCCGAACGCGGCTGGCGGCTTCGGCTTTCACGATTTCCTTGTAGCACTTTTTGCGGAACTCGTCGTTTTTGATGTTGGCGAGGTCGCGATAGGCCCGGCGGACGATGGTTTTGGCCGCCTCTTTGGCCGACCCGGTCTCGTCGCGTTTCCAGTGTGAGCCGGTCCAATGGAGCCAACCGGTCTGTAGGCAGTAGCGCAGGAGTTCGCCCTGTTCGCGGGCGAGCCGCTGGCCGAAGCCTATGTCGGTGTACAGGGGAAATTTGCAGGCTATGGCTTCCCGCGGGATTTTCGGTTCATCGGCCATGTTCGCGAAGCTCTTTCACGCGCGGGTGATTAAGGAGCCGGCCGACGCACTCATTGCAGGTATCGACGATTCGGTGTCCGTCTACCGATTGATCCGCGAACGCCTGCTGCCGCTGGGCGAAAATCGCCTCCAACGGACGCTCTGCCTTGAAGGGGCAATTTCCGGGGAATCGGTCAACAATCCGAACCTCATAGAGATTGCAGTACGGAAACTCAAACGGCGATTTTTCAATAACTATGCTCATCGGGGGTTTCCTCCACGACCGCGTTGGCCACTTGCAGGGTTTCGGTAATATGCCGGGCGGCCTGATAAAGCCATCGTTCGACGAATCGGGCCGATGCCTCGTGCGAGCCGCCCAGCCAGACGGGGAGTCCATAAAAGGCCGTCCAGGAGGCCAGTGCCCCCAAAACGTGGGCCGGTTGAAGTTTCCCGATCCAGTCGCCGGCCTCGAGCGCCGCGGCATCGGTCTCGACAATCAACAGGCGGTAACGATATGCGGCCAATCGTTGGAGTTCGCGTTTGAATCGGTCGCGTTCCCGCCCGATGCAGGCGAGCAGGTCCGACAGGGTTTTACGTTCTCCGGCGATCAGGTGGGTCAGCCCGGAAATCGAGTAGTCCCCGGCGTCCAGGACGTCGACCCGAGTTGGAAGGTTGGTGAAGGTGAATGGCGTTTGCTCGCGGCTGTCGATGATGATGACGGGTTTCGGGGCGTTTGTAGGCATATCCGCGCCAAAAGCGGGTCAGGCCCCCTCGGTTGTGGTAGCAACGACCGAGAGAGGTTGCGGCCGAGGGAGGCCCGCCCGCGTCGCCGTTTTGTTACGTTGGAAGCGTCATTACTACCACGCTGGTAAGATTGACCGGGCGAACACGAAAGTCAAGAACAAAATGCCGACCGCACTAAAACCGATCGAACTCACCGAGGGCCAGTTCCGAGAAGTCGTAAAGTGCCGAAATAGCTTTTACTATTGGCTGAAAACCTACACCACGGTCGTAGAGGTCGGAAAGGGCACACCTCAGCGCGTGGCCTGGAACCTTTGGCCGTCAGAGATCACGCTCGTCGATACCCTGTTGGCCGGAAAGTGGCCGATCGGCCCGAAGGCCCGACAGCTTGGTGTTACGACCATCAACCTATACTTCGGGTTGTGGTACATCCAGTTTCACCCGCTGTCCCAGGGCGTCGTGATTTCCGAGAAAGAACAGAAGGCGTTCGAGCTACTCGACTGGATTCGGGCCATCGCCCAGACCCAGCCCGAATGGATGCAGCAGCCCAGAACCAAAGACTCCGCTAGTATTCTGCAATTCGAGAGTGAAGCTCAGATCATGGCCCTGGTCGGAAACGAGGGGGCCGGGCGCATGAAGGCCCTCAACTGGGCGTTTATCGACGAAGCATCCTACGTGCCTTCGCTTGAGGCGATCCTGCGTGGAGTCGAGCCGGCGGCCGAGTCGGCCCGCGGAATCGTCTCCGTGTGTTCGACGACGAAACGTGAGGGCACGAACCCGGTCTCCTACGAGGAGTTCCGCAACGAGTGCTACGCCGCCGCCGAGGGGAAATCCAAGTTCACGCTCTGTTTCCTGCCCTGGAACATGCGACCGGATCGTACCCAGGAGTGGTACGAACGCGAGGCGGCCGCCCACGCGCACATCCCCGGATACATGCAGCGCGAGTACCCCGGCACGATGGAAGAGGCGTTCGGCACCGTCGGCGGATCGGTCTTCCCGACCCTACGCAAAGAGACCCACTGGAAACACTTCGACCCGCCGCCCGGCGCCGAGTTCTACCGAGCCATCGACTTCGGAAACACCGCCGATCACCCGTTCGTCTGCCTCTGGCTCTGGAACGATGCGTCCGCCGCCCCGACGTTGACCTTCGAATCCGACGAATCCGCCGAGATCGTCATCGCTTCCGAACAGGCACAGGTAAAGTATGTTAATGGTACCGAGCAACTGCTCTCCTATCGCCGCAACCCCAAAACCGGCAGGTTGAACAAGCTCCACGACGACGTTGCCGACGCCCTGCGCTACGCGGTCACGATGTTTCGGCTCCGGGGCCACGTGCACGTTTACCGCTGCCTGTTCATCCGTTGCGACACCGATCTTCAGGTCAATCCGCTCCGCATGTTCGAGGGGATCATGGAACTAAGCGGATATGAATGCCGCGACCCATTGGCCGGAACCTGGACGAGGGGACCCAACGCGGAGAGCTACGAAGCCACCGTTTGCGACCGCAGCGGAACAGGATGGATCAGGGTCTTGATTGAAAAGGGAGGAATCATGGGCTTTGGCATCGACGCCGTGGCCTACGAAAAGCCGGATACCTTCACCCGCGACGAGCGGGAGCAGGGAATCGTTTGGCTCAACGCCATGATTATCGGGGGCACGACGTTCGAGACTTCGGAGCATAAAACCAGAAGACAGGCGAACCTCGAGGAACTGACGTCCGGCGAACGACCGCTCCTATTTGAAGAAAAACTGTTGCTTTTTAGGATGGGCCTGTCAGAATCGACCGGTCGAAAAACCATCTGGGGATACGAACCCACGGAGAACGCACATGCACGTTGAACCCGGACTACTCAGCCAGGCGCGCCTCGACGAGATCGAAGCCCATCACTGCGGACCCCAAACGCCGAGTTCACAAGTCGCCGCATCGCTCCTCGGCCACATCAAGGCGCTGGTCATCGAACACGACAAGCTCATCGCCAAAATGTTAGCCGCAGGACGAGAGGCGTTGCGCGACGAACCGAACGCCATCCCACCATCTTTGCCGCCGTCACTATCGCGGGCGACCTTGAGGAAGACGCCCCCGGAAGGACAGCCCCATGAAAAAGCGTAAGCAAAAAGCAACCACGGACGTAGTGCCGGAGGTGACGAGCGACGAGCAGAGGAAGTACCAGGCCGAGGACGACTTGCGCACGATAATGCGGGCCGCCGAGATTGAGTCGGATAAGGTTCGCGCCGACGCCGCGAGAAAGCTGGCCCAAGAGCAGGCCGAAACGATGATGAAGATCGCCAAGAAAGGATGACTCATGCCCGCGAAACTGAAACGCTGCGTCAAGAAGGTGATGGCCAAGGGGACCCCCAAGGATTCCGCCTGGCCGATTTGCGTGAAAGCCACGGGGGAGAAACCGCACGGGAAGAAGAAGGCCCCGAAGCGCAAAAAGTGAGGCAAGTTCATGTAGGTCGGTTCGGCCAAGAAAACCAAAAATGTACGAGTCGATTGAATTAAATCCCTGGAAATATGCGGTTCTTGGACCGCAACCGCTGACGAGAAACGATCTTTCTGATTTTGTGAACGAGGCGTGCCACAACGACGAAGAACTTAAACGTCAGAAGCATGAAGCCATGATGGTCTTTGTGGAGCTTCGCAAGACGCTTGACGATTCGGCCCAAAAAGAACTGGATGCGGTTATGTTGGACGCCTGGACTAAGGGGATCGAGGGATCGTTCACGTAGTTCGGTGCGGCCCGGGGAAGCGGAATGCCAGAAACCAAAATCACCGAGCACGCCACCTTGCCGCTCAAATCGGTTGTGGCGATTGTCTTTTTTTTCTGCGCGGTGACGGCTTCCTACATCGAAACACGGTTAGCGGTAGCGGACGTTGGTAGGCGAGTAGACGCGGTCCCCACGGAAATTAAGATGATGGTGGACGCTCGATTCACTCAGGAGTGGGGCAGATTCGCGAGCTACATGGCCGCGTTTTCGCAACTCAATCACTTGCCGCTCCCGCCGCTTCCCGCGACGCTCTACTCCTCATCGGCCAATGAACACACAAATACAGGAGGTTCACCATGAGACGACTTGCGACGGTGTTGCTGGCGGTGCTGGGCGGGTGTCTGTCGGGGTGTGCTTCGCAGGAAATGGCGAACGCGCTGCGGGGAATGGGTCAGGCGGTCGCCGACACGACGGAGCGGCTTGAGGCTCAGGGTATTGACTATCGCGTGGAGGCGCAATTCCCGACCGAGCTTGCCTGCAACTGGACCCCGTTCGGGTTCAAGTGCGAGGTGCAACAAGGCTTCATTCACGTGATGATTCAACGCGGTCGCGGACTCGGCCCACGACCGATCGGCACGGATATTCCCGACCAGGCGGCGCCGCTTACTGACGGAACGCGCGGCGGCGCCGCTGTTGACATGCTTCTTTCCCCTCCGGCGAGTGAGGCGCCCGGACCGCTTGACGAAGTCTCGGGCGCCTCCGCTTTTGCAATACGCTTCGCCCCCGACCGCAAGGTGACGGAGCAGCTTATCTGCACCGGTGCCGGCGACACGGTGACGTGTGATCTCGTGGCGACGGTGCTACCCAGCGGCTCGCAGACGGTGCAATGCACGTCGTTTACGGTCGGTCCGAAGTTCCCCGCGGCGCCGGTTACGGTCACGTCTCCGTTCAAGATGCAGCGTATGGACTTCGGGCGCGTCAACCTGGACGCCCTATTCTACTCGATGACGCCGATCGTCGTTGCCGAGTCTGGTACGATCATGGCGACGTACACGTACGCCGATCCGGGCGACGGGTCGTTGCCGACGTTGGAGAAGGCCCCTTGGAACAACCCAGCAATCCGGGGTCCGAACTTCACGTACTGGCCGGTGTTCTTCCTGCCGTCCGCGTGGAGTAGCGAGCCGTGAGTCGCCCATACATCTGTCCTCTTTGTGGTGGCACCGAAAAAACGGCGGCGTATCCGGAAAGTACGTCGGCCTGCGGAGTAACGTGCCGCGCGTGCGGCAGCACGGGGGTTCTGTGGGAGCCTGATGATTTGGCGAACGTTCCGCGGACAATAATGGAGTCGCAAACAATCAGACCGCCCACAACGACGAACCCGACTCTTCCCATAACTGACGTGGATAGCGATCCGTGAGCAAGGTGGAGCGGTGTAGCGGTTGTTGGGGCGTCGGATGTATACCAGTTACCGCCGCCACCATGAGTACACCATGTCGGAAGTGTCCGACGTGCAAAGGGAAAGGCTGGATGCGGCAATTTGGCGAAAGAATGATTCCAGATTGGACTCGCCCCACCATTGATCCAGAATTGGCTTTTGAGATGCAATCGCAGTGCGGGGGGTTTCTTAGTGTCTCTTAGATCAGCGGCGTGGGCGTTTAGGTGGCCCCTGTTGGTGCTGGTTGTGCTCGCCGGAGCGGCGGGCGTGCTTGTTGGTAAGTGTCTTATATGAAAGGAACGAACGACACCATTCGATACCTGGCTCGTGTTGGTCGGTGCTGTTATTTGCACTGGCGGCTGTTTGGGTATGAACCGGGGCGATTTCACGTAGCCTTGCGGCTGGCACGATTGCTTCCGCGAGAAGGATTCAGTATCCGAGATTCGCGTCCTGGGTTTGGTTATATTCGTTATACGTTTTTTGAAAGGAACGAACGATGTTGAGTCTTTTGATCGGACTGGCGTTTCTGTTTGTTACGGGCATCCTGGGTCCGCTCGTGCAGTTCTTCGTGGACCTGTCGCCGACGGCGGCGAAGTTAAGCAGCTTTATTGATACGATCCCCGCGATGATCCTGATGTTGGCCGCGTGAGGTGTTCCGTGCCGATGGTCGAAGTCATCAAGGTGTGAATGTTCCGCCAGGTCGATAGCTTTTGGGGGCTGACCGGCGCGGTCATCGTGCTGCTCGCTATCATTATGGTCATGTCGGCGCTGAACTGCGCCGTCGCCGACAAGCAGGGCCTCGTCAACTTCGACGCCGATCGTATCGAGCGGGTGGAAGCGGCGTTAGCGAAGATCGAGGCCCACCTGCGCGTTGGAGACGATGTGCAGGCTGGTCACGACGCTACGGTGAATGAACCGTGGACGGCGCGGATACTGGCCATCGGTCAGGCGTTGATGGCGCCCCTGTCGATCGTGTTGTACCTGTGGCTGCACCGTTGGCCGACTATTGAGGCGGCGTGCGACGCGATCAAAGGCAAGCCGCGGCAGAGGCGGACGCGGGTGGAGGATAAGCGATGACCGCATTGAAACTCGTTGAGCCGTTGCCCTGGTGGGATCGCAATCTGGACGCCTACCCAATGATGACAGAAGAGCTCCAGAAACAGTCTGCGCTTATGGCGAGGGTGGTAGTGGCACAGAAACAGAGGAATGCAGAATCTCCTCTGCCAGAACCCAAAAGCATGAGGGCGATTATGCTTCTCCGAGAACGCGAGTTCGCGCAGGGGGACAAGTAATGGAAGTTTGGCAGTTCGCCATCTTGGTAGCGGGCGGAAACTGGCTTACGATCTGCGGCTCCAAAGAGAACATGAAGGGGGCGTCCGATGCCGTCGAAGAGGCCGTCACCCAGGGACTCAGAATGGTGACGCTCTATGGAGAGGCGGGAGACGCGGCGATGAGTACCAGGTGTGAAACGGTGGTCGTGGAGCACATCCTGGCATGGCAGTTGACCTACGCGGCGACCCGTTCCGCTCCACGAGCCAAGACCCCCGAAACGACCGAGAGAAATCAGCCATGAAAAACAACGGACGCGGACTCATCATTCCCCAGGGCGCCGCCCAGGCCGCCGCGATGGAGCAAATCAACCGCATGACCGGGGCGCCGAAGAAGGTGGCCATCTTCAAGATGCCGGTCTGTGATTGTGGCGGCGAACTACAGACCAACCCGATGCTGGAAGGACTCTGGTACTGCCCGGCGTGCAATCACCGTGTGGACGTCGTTTCTCCCGAAGGCAAACGCTGGATGACGGCGATTGTCCTCAGCACAATGGCGTCGTCCAAGGCGATCATGCAACAGAGACTTCACGAGATGTTCAGCGGCCTGTTTCAGGGATGGTAACGTGAATCACCTACTTACTGGTCTTGGGATCGCGGCCTTGCTTTTGCTGGCGGGCACGATGGGCCTATGTGCCTTGATCTTTTGTGCCGTGCTGACGGAGATTCGAGAACTCAGGATCGTCACCGGCCATCGGGCCGGAATCCTGTCAAAACTTTTGAGGCACACGAATCAACGGGAATCGTCCGCCGGGACGGCGCAGGAATCTCACCACCCGTGGGCCGACGATTTGCCGCCCCCTCTTCGTCTAGACCCCGAAGGCATCGAAACCCGCAAGGCTGAACTTGCCGCAGAACGTGAACGCTTGGCCCGTGAGCGCGTGGCTCGGGGAGAGGTATAACCATGCCTGAGTTCAACCTTGCCGAGCATCGCGCCAAGATGCAGGATGCCCACCGCGGTAAACTCTCACACGATCTCGACCTGACGAATGATGACGACGCCCTAGAGTTCATCCGCCGCGCCCGCCTGGAAATCACCCAGGCCCTCGATCCGTGGTATCGCCGGACCTTGGTCAAGCGGGCGTGGTTCTCCGGCGACCAATACGTGCGCTGGGAAAAGGGTGACAAGAAGATGGGCGTCGACCCCCGCCTTTATGCTCAGGATTTCCGGGCCATGCCGCTCTGGGAAGACCACCTGGGCATGTTCGTCCGCCGGCAGATCGCCCGAATCGAGGCGTCAAACTATCAGTTCATGTCCGCCGAATCACGGACGAGGCAACTCGCCGACGTGGAATCCGCCATTCCCGCAGACCGTGTCCTGGAACACTATTGGGAACGGACGATCGAAATGGCCGGCGCCGACGATTGGCACCGAGCGCTACACACGTTCGTCACCGATGAGGTGATTTTCGCCTACCCTCGCTACGTGGAAGACCCCCTGGGAAACGAAACATTCACCGCGAGCGAGGTCGTCAGCGCCGTTCGAGAATTTGAGCGCCAACGCGAAGAGGGGCGAAACGGAGAACCGCGTCGCGGTTTCGATGATGGTCGGCAGGCGATCAACACCTGGCTGTTAGAGTCGGTCGGGGTGCCGCCGGAAAAGGTGACGTTCAACGACGACGGGTCCCTGACGGTCAATCGTGGTCGGCTGGTCGTCGATTGGCTTTCGGGCCTTGAAGTGCTCGAAGATATCAGCGCCGAACGATGGGACGAAAAGGAGTTTGTCATCGTCCGGCAGCGCAAGTCCATCGGCAGCCTGTTGGAGCAATACCCGCGACTCAAGAACGAAATTCTCAAGTCGCCGGAATATCCGGCCAGCCTTGGTACGGAAACCATCCGCGACCAGTGGGCGGCCAATCGGTCAGCCGACATCATGGAATCCACCTGGGTTGACACCCTGTGGCGCAGGCCGTGCAAGAAGTACCCCAAGGGATACTTCGTCGTGGCGATTAATGACCTTGCCGTGGCCGAATCAGGAAAGATTCCCTACGACTACCAGGACATCCCCATCATCCCGATTACGAGCAATCCTGACTCCTACGACTTCAGGCCGCGCGGAGTTTCGGACTCGGCGTTCATACTCCAACGATTCATCAATCGGCTTTTGGTTCAGATCCAATCGAACATCGACAAGACCGTGGACCCCCGGATATTGGCCGAAGAGCAAAGCGTTAAGCCCGACTTCATGGTTGATGCACAGCACGTCGATTGGGTCAAACGCGGAACCATCGAGTGGCCCCGCCCCCTGATTCAAACGCCGCTCCCGCCGCATGTTTTCGCGCTGTTACAACACCTTGTCGCCGCGATCAAGGAGATTACCGGGACAACGAATCCGGCCCTCGGCACACCGGACCCGGCGGCGCGGAGCGGCCGGGCGCTCTACGCTCTAATCGGTTCGGCCGATCAGGGGGCCGTCGTTCCCATCAAGGCACTCGCCTTGGGACTCAAAAAACTGGGTGAACGCATGTTACAACTGGTGGCCCAGTTCGTTCCCGAAGAGACCACGATTCTCATCGCCGGGGAACGCGGACAGCGCGAATACTTGACGTTCAGCGGCAAGAGCCTCATCGCCCAAAGCCAGAATGACGGTCGGCCGGCCAGCCTGCTCTACGACATCCGCGTGGAAATCAAGCCCAAGCCGGACGAGGCGACGATCATGGAAATGATTGACTTCCTGACTGCCCGCCGTTTCCTGGACCCCCAGCGGGACCGCAGCGCGGTCATGCGGGCCTTGAGGACGTTGGACATCAGCGAACTCGACACCACCCATCAGCACCGAACGAGAGCGGAACAAGAAAACGCCTTCTTGTGGAAGGTTTCACAAGAGCTTCAGGCGGGAACGAGAGACACCCAATCGGCCCGAATCGCGATGGGCGAACTCGTGAAGATCGAAAAAACTCAGGACCACGGCGTCCACCTCGATGAACACGGCCGCTTGCAGAATTTGTTTGGAGAACAGTTGCATTTCGTCGTCGGCGACTATTTAATCCAGCACAACGAGGAGCACATGGCGGCAGAGCAAGAGACGATGATGCGTCAGTTGTCGAACATCCAGGCCGCAGCGCGGACCACGCCGCTCGGTCGTTCATCGACCAAGCCGGCCGTATCCGGCGTTCCGCGCCAAGAATCCCAGGTCGCGGGAGGGTAGCATGGGAGAACCTGAAAACACAACCCAAGACCAACCCAATCCAGACCAGACGACTCCCCCGTCGGGGGCGGAGACTCCGGCCATCTCGCCGGAAGTGATGGCCGAACTGCTCGAACTTCACGAGGCGGCAAAGAGGGCGGGCATGAGTCCCGCAGAAGTGCACAACGCGGCCGCCCTATGGACGCAAAACAAGGACCGAATCATCGCCCGCCAAGAGGAGCAGATGTTCAGCGAGCACGGTACCCAGACCAACGGGAAAACGAAACCGGCCGCCGCCGCCCCGGAAACCAACACAGGAGAACCCGACTCCGAGGACTACGTGACCGTTTCCAGAGCGACGGAACTTGCGGCCGAGGCCGCTACCCGCGTCGTTACCCGCTGGGGACGACAACAGGTTGAGCACCAACAGCAAGAGGCCCTTTATGACGCACTAGCCAAGCAACACGGAATCACCGACCCGATCATGAAGGAAGCGGTAAAGGCGTACGCCGAGAAAGCGCAGCAACAAGGATTGACTCCCCCGCAGGCATACGCCCAGTTCGCGGCAAGCCAGAGAAACACCACGACCAACCAGCGATCGGTGGCTTCCGCCGTGAAAAACACCGCCGCCATGCGTACCGTCGGAACCGTATCAGGTTCCTCCGGCGGGACGGTAGTACCCACAAACACAGCCAGGGAACCAGCAGATAAGCGTTTCACCCCGGACGATGCCCGAAAAATGAAACCGGAAGAGGCCATGAGTAAGCTGTTTTCCGGGGTGCGCCTCTAGTCACCGTTTTGTAGGAAACGTCTCAACTTAACAATCAGGCCCCGACGAACCGACTAGCTATCGGGTCGTCGTTCCTCTGTGAAAACAGAAGCCGCGGCAGTACGGACCGTACCCGTACTGCGCGCGGTTTTTTGTTGGGCCCAGGAGAAAACAATGACTCTCATGCTGTTTACCGCACTCATAGTTCTTGCCTTTTGCCTAATCGCGTTCGCCGCCCCCGTCGGGGCCGATCGGACGACGATGGAGAACCTTCTCCAAGAGCAGTTTCGTGACGACAAGATCACGCTGGCCATCAATACGATGGACCTCTTCAACGAGACCCTCATGCGAACCCCACGATCAGTCACCGAGGGGCTGAAGTACACGACCTACACTACGACGGCCCTACCGGACAACGACCGCCACTCCAAGGAATGGGATGATGTGTCAACGCCCTATCCGTCCGAAGAGGGACTGGCCCACTGGAACATGACGACCGGCGGATTCACCATCCGGGTCTCATACCAGTTGATGCAGGACAACGACGGCAGCGCCGTCAATCACTTCAATCACCAGATGAAGCTTAGCCTTGAGGGCCAGAAGCTCACCAAAGAGCGCATCTGGTTCATGGAGTCCACCGGGAAAATGGCGGGCATCGTATCCGCCGCCTCGGCCACCTCGATCGTCGTGGACAACTACCGCCTGCTCTTGAACAAGATGCACATCGACGTGTGCGTTGGCACGACAGGCGTCGAGGGCAACGGCATCTACGGGGCACAAATCACGGCGATTACCCCCAATCGAGACAACGGCCAGGGAACGGTAACACTGGCCGCGCCGGGGCTGAAGAACTTTGCCGGCGTGGACACGACCTACATCCTCGTCCGGTCCGGCGAGTACAACAAGTTGCCCTGGGGCCTGCCGGACATCATTACGTCCACCACCAACCCCACCGGCGGGAACTTCGGCACCATCGACCGCACGAGCGCCACGAACGATTGGTGGAGGGCCAACACCTGGGACATGGCCGGCGCCCCGCCGACGCCAGAAATGATCGAGCTTGGAATGCTCGAAATCGCCGCTCGATTCGGTGCCATGCCCAATCAAATCTGGATGGGCCTGTACGCCCACAAGAACCTCACTACCGGACGGCTCGGCGACATTCGCCGGACGGCCGACCAGAAGCAGGTCGAAATCTGGCTTGGGGAACTCGTTCACCAGGGCGTGGAGATTCGGGCACACCGATTCATCACCGACAGTGACATCTGGTTCATCAACACCAAGGTCATTCACGAGGACTACAAGGCGTCGCTAGGCGAAGGCGGCGAATGGGTGAAGAACGACGCCGGCGGCCGGCTGCACAACATGCTCTCTAGCGGCAAGTTGGGCGTCCAGGCGGCTTACGTGCGCATGTGCCAGCACTCGTGCGACGACCCGCGGGCGCTGGGGCGAATGACTAACGTGGCCTGGTCGCGATTGGGCACGCCGTAAGGCGGGAAAGGAGGCTACCATGAGTTTTGGTGGAATTAGCTCACGACACATGGCCCCGAACGCGGGGATTCTTCCCCAGCAGTTGTTCGGCTTCGGGGCCGGGATTCCGGCGGGTCAAATCCCGCTGACCTTCAAGCCGCTCCTGTTCGTGGACTCCAACAGTTCCTCGAAAAAGGATGCGGGGGGCACCGGATCGTTCGACGCCCCGTTCGCGACGTTGGCCTATGCCGTGACCCAGGCCGAAGCCGATCAGGTCATCATATGCCGCGCGGGACACGCAGAGACGATCTCCAGCGCCACGGGCATCGTGTTCGCCAATCCCGGCGTCACGGTCATCGGCGAGGGCGCCGGCGGAGGCGGAAGCAGCAGTACCCGTCGGCCACTGTTCACGATTGCGACTTCAGTTGACGCCACGTTCGCTATGAATCAGGTGGCGACGAGCATCGTGAACCTGGAATTTCAGCCGTCCCTGGCGTCGATCGTCGGCGGAATCACCATTTCCGCAAACGAATGCGTCGTACGCGACTGCATGATCGCCGTGTGCAGGAGCACCCCGGAATTCCTGAGTGGGATCAACCTCGGAGATTCAGCGGATTATGCGAAGATCGTGAACAACAAGTTCGTCGCCTCCGCGCTCGGCGGAAATCAGGCCATCGACTTCACCGGCGATGCCGGACACTGCGAGGTAGTCAACAACTGGATTTACGGAGACTATGCCGTTGCCGGAATCGTCGCTGAAGACGGGGCCGCGGCCACTTGGCTGAGGATCCTCGGAAACGCGATCTTTAATAACAACGCCGGTGAGCCGGCGATCGAGCTTCATGCGACATCGGGCGCTACGGGGATCATCGCGCACAACTACGGATCGGCTCCGGCTGGAGTTTTTTCTAGCAGGGCGGCTCTGGTTTATCCGGCCGCGGGATTCACCTGTATCGAGAACTACTTCCTCGATGTGAATGCGAACTCGGCGGTCGTTCAGCCGATCCCGGATGCGGCGTAGTCTGGTTTGCGGCTTGCTCATCGTTGCCCGGTTGCGGCGCGGGGGACCATACTCCACCCCGCGCCGCGACGGGCGGATGAGACGAGGATGGGCCTATGGCCACAACGCTTCTCGACCTGCGGAACCTGACCTACGACATCGCCGGGGACCGCCGTGCCCGAGACGGAAGCCCGACGATCGCTAGTACGACCGTCGCCAATCTGGCGGTCAACGAATCCATCAAGCATCACGTGTTCGACGCCGAGGGCATGAGCTACTACCCACTTTGGGCCGTGGCCGACATCCCCATCGCCAAGTCCGACTACCCCAGCCAACAGATCGACCTGACGGGATCGCCCACCGGCGGGACGTTCACGTCGACGTTGTTCGGGCGCACGACGGCGGCGATTGCCTACAACGCTGCGGCATCGGCGGTTCAAACCGCGCTGCGGGCGGTTCGCTTCGCCCAGGGTGTTCTTACCGTTACCGGAGCCACGCCGACCTGGACCGCCGTGTGGTCGGGAAGCACCCCGGCGGACCGATCCAAGATTCCCCTGATGACCGCCAGCGGCGCCGGCCTAACCGGCGGGACGAACCCCACGGCGACGATCACCGCCAGTGATTCCGGTTCGACCTACGACCGCGAGTACAGCCTGGATCAGTACCTTCAGGACTCGGCGTATCGTCCTAACTACCGTTCCAGAATAGACTTACGGATGGTAAGCGGAGACGACGAATTTCCGCTACTCGCCGTTCCGAACGCCGATTTTCGACTGAAGGATTCCCTGTCTGTGCTGCCGTTCGGGAGAAACTTCCCGTCGGAGTTCGTCTACGACTACAAGATCGGCGACACCGAGATCGGCGGCCATTACATCGGCGGGCCGAGCGGAACCGGCTTGTACTATCTACGCGGTGCGTTTTTAGGTTTTGCCGATGTACCCGGCAGCGACTACACCGTTCGCGCCCGATACGTCCCGACCGTAACGCCGCTAGCGTCGGACACGGACACCCTGGACGACGTTGGGCTGTCGTTCCTGAGCGACTTCGGCACCCTGATCGCATCCTACGCGGCCATGCGACTACGCTCGGACCGCAACGTCGGCAGCGCCGTCGGCAACCAGTACGCCCTGTGTCTTGAGGAGTTTCGCAATGCCGTCTGGCAGCGTATGACGCCGGTACTCTCCGGCGGCGCTTCCCGTTGGAGGGTGTAGCATCCCATGCCCCGCAGTCCGGCGCGAGTTCAGCGGTTCATCGGCCCGCTCGGCGGGCTGGTAACTCATGTCGATGCCCACGCCGTACCCATCACGTCCGCCCAGGATTGCGAGAACGTCGTCCTCATGGAACGGAGTATTCGCGCCCGCAACGGGCTTCGGCGGCTGGAGTCGGCGACGATCGCGGACTGCCGGATTGAAGGATTGTGGGGTGGCTTGACCGCCCCGGCGTCCGGGGCCGCGGCAGAGATCATCGTCATCAAGACGTCGGCCATGTCCGGCGATTACGTCAACGGGGCGCTCTACTTCTCGTTCGCCGTCTCCGGGGCCTACCAGGCACAGGCCGGAACGGCGATCACCATCAACGGGAACGTGCCGACGTTCGTTCAACACGGTCAGCGCGACGCCAACGCCGAGTCTCAGGTCTACATGCTGGACGGGTCTGCCCGGGCGCACCGCATTCCGCTCTCGACGGGCAAGGCGGCGTACCCCGTGGGTCTGACGGCCCCGACGATTTCGGCGAGCACGTTCATCACGAGCGGGCTGACTCATCCGACCTTTGGGGATAACGAATATCGGGTGACTTTGGTGAATCGTGCCAACCGCCCCGCGGACGACGAATCCGGCAGGCCCGGCCTGGAATCCAGCGCCAGCCCCATCAAGACGCAGAACGTAAGTGCCGCATCGGAGGCTCAACTGACCGTAAGCACCGTCGATCCGGCAATTGAACCTTGGACGCATATTCGCGTGTACCGCAAGGGGCCATCCCAGGCGCATCACCTATTCATCGGCGAGTGGGCTAGACCCATCAACCCTTCTGGACTCCAAGAAAGCGGAGATGGTTTGCTTCTTTGGCTTTCGGACACAAGCTACAAGCTCGACGAGGCCGGACCGTTCGAGGACGGCCCCGCCGGCGGCGAGTTCCTTGCCCAACCCAACGGCAACGACCCGTGGGACTTCGCCCCGACGCGCAACGGCGTGCCCGCGAACATGCGCTATCTCGCGTTCTGGGGGGCTAGGTCGTTCTGGGGCCGCCCCAATGAGCCGGGCGTGTTCTACTCCGATGTGTTCGACTCCCAGTCCGGCGGGCATTTCGAGGCGATTTCGGGAGAGAAACTGCCGATTCTCGACGCTCCGACGACGCTCTTGGCAGTCATGGGCGAAGGACTCATCATCGGCACGACGATCGGCCTCCACGCCATCCTCGGCACATTGGTCAGTCACGACAACAACTCGGCCGCCCAGGGCCTAAAACTGCCCGTCATCTCTCCCACGATTCGCCGCTTTCCAGGCGCTACCCCGCCCGTTGCCCAAGGGACCGGGAGCTACGTCATCGCCGCCGGAAACCTTTACTACATAAGTGCTTACGGTCTTGAGCGTTTTAACGGCCAGATCTCCGAAAATGTCTCGGACGGCATCGAAGGGCTGCTCGGAACCAGCAACAACCTGTCTGTGTTGCAAACGGCGACTCTGGCCCACGATTCGATCGAGCGGCGAATCTACATGCTCGTTCGCACGCCCGTAAGTGGCGGGAAATACACCGAGGACATTGCGGGGACGACGGGACAGCTCGAGTCCGTCATCTACGTTTACCACTACGCCCGCCCCAACCCGGAAACGGGACGCGGCGACTGGACGAAGATTGAACGGGTCGGCGTGTGTTCGGAATCGAGCGCCCACGATCAACGCTACTCGGCGATCGGGGTGCGGCAGACCGGGGCTGCCCGCCCGCTGCTCATGGTCGGCATGCGCATCTACGATGCCACCGATACCCGCTTCGACGACGCCCAGGTTTACACGGAATCGCTAACCGAAGCCCGCGACGAGAAGGCGATCGAAACGTCCCCGACAAACGTGACCGTTCCGTGGTCTTGGAAGTCGGGCAGTTGGGACTTTGGATACCCGGACATTCAAAAACAGGTACACCACGTCGTCGCCAAAACCAAAGCGATCACCGGGGGTACGGCCGAGAACTACACCGTCGCCGCCCATTTGGACGCAGACCCGACGCCCACCCAGGACGACTTTGCCGAAACCCTTGACCGCGCGGACCTGTCAGTTGGCGCGTTCGTCGACTCGATTGCCGTGGAGCTGTCCGGCGATTCTGGGGCGAACGGAACACCATCCGAAACGCTGGGGTTCACCGTGGAGGCCGAAGCTGCCGATGCCTATTGATCCCGTGGTCCTTGAATCCAGGATACAGAACCTTGAGCGGGTCACAGCTGCGTTCCTACGCCCAGGGTTCGCGTCCGTCATGGACTCTTTTGCTGTCGGCGGGACATACAAACAGGTTCACACCCGCACCAACACAGTTGATCCCCCAGTTTTTGGGTGGATTGACCAAGATGCCAGCGGTCCCGGACCAACCAATCCGGACACCCAATCCGTTCCGTTCATCACCAACATCACCGGCGGGAACGTCACGCTGGGATATGTCGCGGGCACCAGCCCAGCCAACAAGGTCGTGTCGTCGAGTTCATCCGATCAGGACGCGGTGACGGTCTTCATTGAGGTCGACGGCGGCTCCGACGGGTGGCAGCCGACGGTGACCATCAATGCCGTCGCAGTGACGAACCTGACCCGCATGGGGTCCGATACCCGGCGGTTCAGTGGATCGGCGGCGATCACGATGGCGGCTTCCGGGTCGATCGAAGTGAATTGCGCCGACGGCGGCTTCTACACGATCGACCACGTTCGCGAGACCGGCCCGGCGATCTTGACGGCGACGTTCGGGGCCTATCCCGGCAGTCAGACCGCCGTGAAGTCTGGGGACACGATTCACATCACCGGCACGTGCGACGCCGACGCGACCACGATCTACGTGACCGACTTCGAGGCGTCGTCCGCCCTACAGGAATTCACGGGCATCACTGGCGGGGTCTTCGACATCACCGTGACCATCGGGTCACGTTCCGGGTCAGACCAGCATTGCCGCCTCTACGCCAAGGACTCCGGCGGGTTCCAGGGAGCGAATTTCGACACCACGAACACGATCATCCTCGATCAGACGACTCCGACGTTCGGCACCCTGAGCGTCACGTACCCCGCCGGCCCGCCGCAACAGGAAGCGATCAAGTCTGGCGAGGACGCTGCGGTCGCATGTACCGTGACCAACTGGGACGCCGGGACGATGAGCATTGTCTACAGCAGTCCGAACAGCCAAGTGACGATCGTGGATGACGAAATGTACGCGGCGTCGAAGACGGCGACCTATCTGGCGGGCAGCTACAACATCTCGACGACGAACTACCGGATGACGGTGACGTACGCGCCGACGGCAAAGGTTGCCACCAAAGACGGTGTGGTCTGGATCGCCAACAGCGCCGCGAACGTCAGCGTCAATTCGGGGAATCTATCGTCGTCCTCGTCGGGCAGCGTCTTGCCCCGGCTCGGAACAGATAACGGGACCGTCGGATATCGGGACCATTCGGTCTACTTGAACGGGGATCAACGCCTACTAGCTGCCGGCGGGGCTGTTTTGACAGCTTCTAAGGGAGCGTGGCAAGGGTCGTGGACGGCGACGGACACAAACACGTGGAGTCGCAGTCTTAGGATCGCTGATGCCGCCATTCTCGCGGGCGGACAGGCGGCCAACAACGGAACTTTCTCGGCCCTTTCGGTGAGGAATCTGGCCAACGTCGAGACGACGGCGATTCAGTACAACGCGAGCTACGCCATCGGCGGCTTCCAGACGCGGACGCTCAACATGGGTCCAATCACTGGGGGCGACCCCCCGTACACGCACACGGCGGATATCGGCGTTCCCGTCGTCAACACGACGAAATGCACCGTGGTCAATACGAGCAAAGGAGGCACTCCGGCGCAGACTTACGAGGGCAACGTAACCGAACACAACGATGCCGACTCGTCGTTGAACAACTTCTGGACCACGGTTGCGGCATTGGCGGGTGAAAGCTTCGACGACTACACGCGGTATTTCCACTGTTCGGACAAGAAGTTCTACGACTCAGTAACGGCCCCTGGCGGCTTTAACGTTACGATTGCGGAGAGCGCCTAATGCCCACCGCATTCGAGACTTTCGTTAACGACGAACTCCCGAACCGGTTGGCGTCCACCGAAGCTGCACCCACGGCGGGGAACTACCCGCGCTACACGGGTACGGCAAAACTCACGACCCAGCGTACCCCGACCCAGGTGCTCAGCGACATCGCCGCCGCAGCGGCATCGCATACCCACTCACACACCGTTCTGACGGACATCGGGACGAACACGCACGCGCAGATCGACATCCACATCGTCAACATGTCGAACCCACACGCGGTAACGGCGGCACAGGCCGGAGCGGCGACAGCAACCCATGCCGCCCAGCACACCAATGGGACCGACGACGTTCAGAGCGCTACAGCATCCGTGAAGGGCCTTATGACGGCGGCCTATGCTGCCAAACTCGACGGGATTGAGGCTTCTGCCGTTGCTTTGCCCGTGGTCGATACGACGGCGTTGGCGAAAGACCCGGCGGACGGCACGCGGAAAGCGCGGCTGGACGTTGGTGCGGTGGCGACGGCGACAACGCGCACGATCACCATGCCCAATCAAGACGTGGACCTGACGCCGAACACGGGGACTTTCCCGGCGGCGGCACACGCGGCCCGGCATACGAACGGCTCAGACGACGTTCAGGATGCAACAACGTCGGTCAAAGGTCTAATGACGGCGGCTCAAGCGACGACGCTGTCCACCGCAATTCTCGACGGGGACTACTCCGCAAATGGCCTACAGACGCGCACGGCGGCGGGGACCTACACGAGTCGCAGCGTGGCGGCGGGCACGGGGGGCGTTACCGTCAGCAACGGAGATGGTGTTGCGGGAAACCCGACGATTAACGTGCCGAAACGGACGTTTCCTTTTCACTGGCAGATCGAAGACCCGGTAGCGGGCGACCATAACTTGTATATCTCGTTTCGTTGCCCATTCGCTTGCACGATCAAAGAGATCGAGCATCAAGTCAGCGGCGGAACGTCAGTAATCTGGAATATCGGCTTGCGAACGACACCGTTCGGAACTACCTCCGCAACAAAAGTGATGACCGCGGATCAAGAAGCGACCACTGCTGCGGCGACGATTGCGGCAGGGTCAATCAACAACCCGAACTTCGCCGCCGGCGACGTTGCTGTATTGCAGATAGGCACGGTTACGGGAGCCGTAGATTGGCTTTTCGTTGGCGGCTATCTTGAGGAAACCTAATGGCAACCGCGACAAACTCAACCGAAGGCATCCTCGGGCTTGAAAGCCAAACGCTCGCGGACGAGGTGGGCAACTCCGTCGGCACGGTCGCGCTGGACAACGCCCTCGACGGGGCGGGGACCAAGTCGGCCAAAGTGTCATGCACCTCAAGTCTCAATAGTTACTTCATTGTCTTAGGGTTTGGGATTAACGGCGATAAAGTTCCGATCCTCGTTACCTCTACCGGGTTCGGCATGTCCTTCGCCTTCCACATGACTAACCTGCCATCTACAGGCGTCCGTGAAATTATGCGCTTGGAACATGCGGGGGTGTGGACCGGAGGGCTGGGAATCGACTTTAACGGCGCTCTTAGGTTTATATATCCAGGAGAATACGGCATTGCCGCCGTCAGTCCGTTGTCCGCGAACACGGTGTATCGCATTCGATTCTGGATGCCGTTCGGGACGAACGTCGATATGACCGTGTGGGTTGACGGAGTGGAATACACCGAAGCGACGGCCAATGACCCAACCGGAGTATCCTCGTGTTATCTCGGAAGAACTCAGCCGGCAACTCCAACTGACACTACGTCATTTGACATGACCTACGATTCAATTTGTTGGTCCCAGGGTTCTACCGCCCCGCCGGATTGCGACGTGACTATGCTCATGCCTTCGGGGGTGGGCAATTACACGGCCTGGTCGAACGACTACCAGAACATCGACGAACGCCCGCACGACGGGGAGACTACATTCGTCGGGGCGAGTTTCGTCAATCAGGTGGAAACCTCGGCCCTGCCCGACGATGACGCGGGCATTCAACAGAATATCTGGGCTGTTGCCACGTGGAACATGCACGCCCGTTTGATCGGCTTCAATCCTAAGATCGCCACTAGGCTGAGAAGCGGTAGCACAGACAATGATACGGGGGGCGTTGTTTCGACGGCGGTCTACTATCCGAACGGCAAAGTGTATTTTGTGGACCCGGCGGACGCGGCGGCCTGGACGGCGGCAAAGATCAATGCCTGCGAGGTGGGAAGTGTAGCGACTTACCTATTCAATCTTGGAACAGATTATCTGCATTGCACGCAGGTGGGTCTGAACGTGGCGAGTTACGGCGGGTTCCCCAGCGCGGGTAAGATCGTGACCACCGGCGGGGTGGTCGCAAAGTCGAAGGTGGTCTTGACGGGGTGATAACATGGCGGGCGTAGCGAATTGGGTATGGGCGGCGAGCGAGCTGATTGAGGCAGAGATGACGGCCCAGATGCGCATGACGGGCGGCAATCCAGTCGATGCCGTGGTGCGGGCCAACGTCATCGCCATAGGGCGATCATGGAAAGATCGGCGCGAAGTGCGCTGGGGACGTGTCGAGGGCGACGGTATCGGTGTGGACTGGCGCGACCTTCAGTCCCTTCGCGTTTTACGGGGCGTGCTCGCCGGGAACTACGGCGCGGCACGCACGGAGGCGTGGACGGCAGTAGTGAATCGGTGCATGGACGCCGCCGAGGCGATCGTGGCCGAACTGCCGTGGGAAGCGTAATGATGGACGCCGTGGACGGCGTTTTTGCAGATATCAAGGCGGAGCGATAGAATCCGCCGGTTGGACGAACAAACTTGTAAGGAGATGAAGAAATGACGATTTCGACTGGAAGTCTGGGACGAGAACGGGACGAACGGATACTCACGTTCCTTGGTGCGGCACAGGTAATGACCACGGGAACAACGGTGGTTTTCCCATTTTTCGCCGACCTTGCGGATTGGATTCTGCTGGCGGCGGGGTGGATCGTCGGGGTCGCCGGAACCGGGGCGGCATCCGCAGTCAGCAATGACATCGGAATCATATCGACGTTCACTTCTGGGGCGCCGACGGGGACGGCCGATACCGATTACTTTGTGGAGACGTGTGCTTTACCGGCTGGGGCCAGCCTGACGGTCGGGCAGAACGTTCCTGGTGTTTTGGCCAAGACGATCATTCCGCAGGGAGCCGTTTTGACCTCGACGACGACAACCTTAGCGAACGGCCCCACGGTGTACCCGTACATCACGGTTTGCGTCCCGAACCAGAAGTAGGAGGTGTCCGATGGCCAAGGGATACTCTTGGTGGGGCAACGCGGTCACGGTCATCAACAAGGCCGGACTCACCAACGACGCGGGGACGTTCCCGACCGGCAACGGATGGGGCGAACTCGTCATGCTCGCCCACGGGTTCACGGAGGTGCTGTTCGAGTTCGTGGTGACGTGCAGCGGCACGACCAACGCCCTCGACATCAATCTGTACCCGTCGCTCGCCAATGGGGCCGGCGCGCTGCTTCCTGACGCCGTTCTGGAAATCAACAATCTGGCGGCGGGCAAGCACACGAATCAGTACGCGGCGGTCGCAAGTGCCAAGCGCTACTTCTGGTTCGTGGATCAGCTTTTCGCCCCGTACTTCTACATGAAGGCCCTCAGTGCCGGGGCGACGGACACGTGGACCGTGGTGTGCACCGCCTATCGGATACGTGAATCGGAGAATCCAAGCGTCAAGGCGCCCGCACTGGTGAATTAGGAGTCGGTTCGATGCCGGGACTACTGAATCGTCCGGGACTCGTGCCGCCGAAGCTGTACGTTCCGCCGGTCAACCCGGAGACGTACAACAAGCCGATCGGCACGGTTCCGCGTCCGCCGCTGACTGGGCCGAAACCGACCGGTCCGGGCTATACCGCAGGGCAGGCCGGGACCTTCGGGACCACCACAACTCCGATCCCGTTTCCACCGGCGCCTGCGCCGGCCAGGTTCGCGCCGGAGAAGGTACAACGACCTGGTGCGACGACGACACCGCGCCCAACGACGGGGGTCGGCGCGCAGGCCCAGCCGGATTTCTCGTTCGAGCTTCCCGCCGGTTACGACTGGGCATCATTGCTCGGCAACTTGGGAGGCGGAACCATTCAGGGGAACCTTCTGACGTTCCCTGCCTCCGGCGCACCGATTTCCCGCACGGCAAACGCGATGATCGCGGCCCTACAAACCGGCATTCAAAACACACCGGAATTTGAAGACCTGATGCGCGCCGGGGGCATGTTGCCCGAACAGAGGGCAGATCGGCTGATCGACCTCATCAACGCGGGCCAACGCCGAACAGAGTTTATCGCCGCCGATCCGTCTCAGGCCGGCGTGTATGGCCAAATGCCCCTAGACCTGTTCTCGCCGGGCGGGATTTTCGGCGGGGAACCGACGGACCTTCAGCGCGACTTATTCAATCAGTACGGCGCCGAGTTGGGCTACCTGAATGGCACAGAATGGGGACAGCTTCAGGCGTTCTACGAGCAGACCCAAGTGCCGGAAGGCGCCGAACCGGGCACGGATCCGCTGATCGACCCGGTGAGTTTTACTGGGATGGTGGGCGAGCTCGTGCAGAATGCCCGCTTCCGAAATGAACAGCAAGCGGGCCTTGCGGCGGGCGAACAAACGCTCCGCGGAAGCAGGGCGGCGATTCCTGTGCCGCAGCCGTCGACCGAGTTGATCGCCCGGCTCGAAGAGCAGATGCAGGGACTTTTCATCGACGACACGGACCTGCAAAACATGATCGAGGAGTCCGACCGTCTGATCCGGCGCACGTTCGGCGAGGAGCGCTTGCGGGAAGTGGCCGCCCTGTCCGGCACGGGATTTTCGTCGAGCGATTTCTCCCAGCAACTCGCCGAGCAGCGGCGGGCCCGATCGTTGGAGGCGTCGCTGGGGGCGCGCACGGAGCTTCGCGGTCTGCAAATCTCACAGAACCGGGAGACCTCGTTGCGGTTCAACTCGCTGCTGGCGCAAATCGGGAACGCGGATCAGGCGGCGGCGTTGACCTACGCGGGCATGGTGAATGACTTGGATAAGGCGATCGCCAACATCCAGATGGGCAATGCGTTCGTGCCCCAGGGGTTCGGCGACATGCTGGCCTACGTGCAGTCATTGAAGTCGGACCTCGAAACGTCGGAGTTTTGGCAATCGGCCCTGAACCCCGACCTGAACGATTGGATTCAGGACATCATCAGCGGCATCGTCACGGCTGGTACTCAGATTGTAGCCGGGCAAGCTTTGGGTTAGGTGCAACATGGCCAACGGATTCGCGAATGCCGCACAGATCATCGAAGCCCGATCGTCACAGCGCCGCGGGATAGCGGCCCAGATCATCGGCGGCCGACGCGACGCGATCGACCTGGCGATCATGCGGGCGTGGGAACGAGAGAAGCAAAAAGAGGCCGAATCGTCGGCGCGGACCAAGCGGCAACAGCAAAACACGTGGATAGCCGGTGCGGCCGCTGGCGGAGCGTTACTCGGTGGATTCGCACTGCCCGCACTGGCTCCGGCAGCGGCTGGTGGTGCAATCGCCGCCGGTGGGGCAACTGCGCTCGGTAGCTTCGGTACGGCTGTCGGAACGGCAGCCCCGGCGTTCAGTTTGGGAGGCGCCGCTCTCGGCGCCGGGTTAGGTTCCACCGTCGGCGGCGCGGTCGGAAGCGCCGTCACCGGAGAACCCGGCCCGAATCTCGCCACCGCGATCCCGCAGACGATCAGCGCGTTTCAGGACATCCAACAACAGCCGCTCCGCGACCGACTCCTGACGGCCCAGGCCGCCGGCGTCGAGCAACAGACGGCCCAGGGGGTACTCGCGGCGCCCGGCATAAACCGACTGCATGAGGCTCAAGCGGCGAACCAAGAACTTGAGAATCAGGGGTACATTAAGGCTCGCGATTTCAATCCCCAGGTTTGGAGCACCGAAGACACACAGGGGCGTCCGATGACCCCAATCGCAGCCAGCTTGGAGTCGGCACGCAATCCGGGACGGGAGTAGAGACCATGAGCGACGCGCCCGAAACAGTCCTCGACGAAATGCCCGCGGAAGACATGAGGCCGTCAGAGGAAGAAGAATGGTCTATGTCTGCCGAAGAGGCGGTGAAGATTCTCGAAGAGCGCCCGCTAAGCGGAACAGAATGGCTCCAGTCCGTTGGTGTTGGACCGGACACCATCATTCACGAGCCCACAATGAGGCAACGCTATATCCAGTACGTGGCCCCGTTCGTTCACGCCCAGCAGCGGGCGAAGCTCAGTGTAGCTGTCGATCGGATCAAGAAAGAGACGGGCGACTTGGCGGGCATGACCCCGGACGAGAAATGGGCGGCCAAGGTCTTCAAAAACGGCGGCGAAATTGCGGGGATGCTCCAGAAAGTAGGAGTTAATGGCGACCAAGAACTGATAGAAACACTACTGGCAGCGCAACGCCAGATGGTACCGGACTTCAAGTTGGCACTCATGGTTCGGAGCGGCAAGACTCTCAAGCAACTGGCGAAGGAGCGGGCAGGGCAGGCAGCACGAAACCGGGCAGGCACGTGGGAAGCCCTGCCGGGAGGGCAGAGAGCATTCAGAAATCTTGGGACCGAACAAGTTATCGCCCATGACCCGATGACGAGTGGCTGGGATCAGGTTTCACCGGCACAAACAACCGGAGCCACGGGACAACAACCTCAGCGACAACTTGCGTCGCCCGCTGCGACCAACTGGTTGGGACAACAACGACCACAAGCGGCGGCAGTGCCGCTTACCCAGCCGATGACCCCGCCGCCGACACAGCAGGCACAACCGGCCCAGGGTGGGGCCGATCAATACGTGAATCCACAGACGGGCGAGGTAATCGAGTTCAATCCGGCCACCGGCCAATGGGAACCCGTCAGACAGAACTAGAGCGGGCGGAACAGAAACATGGCTATCGCGGAACCTATCATCCCGCCGCCCCCGCCGGGATTCGTTCCCCTACGTAAGAACCCATCCGGCAATCGACCGCCCCCGCCTCCGGGCTTTATCCCGATGGATAGTCGGCGATCCCCGCCGCCGGGGTTCGTTCCGGTAAACGGTTCACGGTCCACCCCGCGCACCTCGACGGCCGGGGAATTGCCGCCCGACGTCACGTTCGGCAACTGGCAGCCGTCGCCCGAACAGCAACGCCAGACCGCCACGGGCCAAGTCCTGCGCCCCGAATTCCAGGTCGATCCGAGCACGTTCACCGAGACCGGCCAGCAACTCGACGAGCAATTCCGCTTCGACCCGAAGACCGACAAGGACATCCGGGCCGCCTTGCAGTACATGATCGACCACGAGCCGGGCACGAAGTTCGAGAAGGCGGCGAACACGGTCATTCAATCGGCGGCTGACGGGCTGTTGGGCGTCACGGCCCGCCCGGTGGCGCGCTTGTTCAAGGCCGCGGCGCTTCAAAATCCAAAACTCTACGATTCGGAAATGATGCGCGACTGGATCAACCTACTCGCCGACGATTTGGATGTTGTAGAGCCGTCGGGACTTTCGGATGCACAACGTCGGGTACTCGGCGGGGTCCGCGGGGCGGCGAAGATCGGCGGCATGGCCGCCGGGCTGTTCGGTCCGCTGTCGATCTTATCGCCCCCCGCGCTTCTGGGCCGGGTCGGAGCTGCCGCCGGCGGGGCCGTCGCCGGGACCGCCGGGCGTTTCGTCGGGATGGGTGCCGGATTCACCGCGGGCGAAGCGGTCCCGGAAGCGTTGGCCGGCGGGAAACTCGGCCAGGCCGGGAAGGCCGGGAGTGCCGTCGGCGCCGCGGCGCGCTCCCCGGTGGACTTCGCGCTCGAGGTCGTCAAGGCACCGATCACCGTCGGCAAGCTCCTGACCCAATGGTCGGAACTTACCCCGGACGAGATTCGCGAGAGCGTCGAATCGCTGGGCACTCCGGCACTCGCCGGGTTCGGGGCGTTCGTTTCGCGGTTCCGAGCTAAGCAATTCGGAAAATCGCTCGAAATCAAGCCCATCCCGCGTGAAGCCTACGCGAAGCTCTCGGCGGAAAAATACTACTGGCGGCTCATCAATGGCGGTCCGGCGGACGTGAACGCCCTGCGGACCTACCTGCGGGATGCCCCGCCGAAGCAGCAGGCCGCATTGCGGGACATGATTGCGACAGCGGCGATCGAGGGGAGCTCCGCCGTCCGGGACGCCATCACCCGCGGACTGATCGGCGTTCGCGAGGGGCGGGTAATGATCGGGGAACCGCCGGCGAGGCCGGGAGCCGAAGTTCGTCAACCCGCTCGCGGCGTAAGGGTAAGTGTTGCCCCAGGAGCCGCAGAGCCGACCAAACCAACGGGCGTCGAGGGCCTACTTGGAGCGCTTGACCGTGCGATCAGCCCGAAGCGAATCGCTGAAGTCGAGGTACTCGCTCGCGATGCCAAGCTAACGCCAGAGGAGCGCTACGTCGTCGAGGGCGAGATTCGGACGGCGCGCGAAGCATTCGGGCTAGAACCGGAGGCTGCCAAGCCAGCACAGCCGCAAATGCTCGGCTTCCCGGAACCGTTGGGACCACCTACATCGGCCCGAACCCCGGAACAGGCCCCGGCCACTACGGCGAAACTTGCCCCGCGCGTCGAGAAGCTGATCCGCTATATGTCCAGCCTGCCAGCCAAGGATGTTTCACTTGGCGATCGTAAGTCGCTATTTGGGGCCGTCCGAGAAAACCCACAGGGAGCCGCCGAGCGCGCCGAGTTTTGGGCGGCGGATGAGTCGGCTACCCCGGCGGCGCGCAGAGGCGCGTTCCGTATAGCAAAGATGATCCGCAAGGAGTTCGGCCTACCGGAAACGGTGGCCGCACCACCGGAGGCTGCATCCAAGAAACTCGCCCCGCCCCGCCAGAAGCCCGCTCCAATTGCGCCCGTGACCGCTGGCGAACGCGCCGGCGCGCCCAAGGCTTCCGAGACTACCAGAGTACCCGTGAGCCAGGTTGAGGCCCTGAGGGCACGTGCTGCTGCTGGGCAGACGGAATTAAAGCCACAAGCCACCAAGGAAGTTTCACGTGAAACGCCAGTGTCCGATAAAATGCTGGCGGAGTCGCCAGGATTCATCCCACCGGAGCCGTCTCCGGAGGCCCTTGGGTTCATGGCGGGGCCGCGGATTCGACCGCCAAAGCCAAAGGTCGGTGGCAAGCCGGTCGCGCCGCCGCGTGACGTTGGCGTAGCTCCGGGCCAGTCGGTTTGGAATGCGGCCAAGGACGTTGGCGGGCGGCTACTGGGCGGAATCAAGGAATCGCGGAAGCTGGGGGCGCGGATCGAACGGGCCACGTCCAAGTTCCTCGGCCGCAAGGGAATCGGCGAACTCGACACTGCGACCATGATGCGGTGGTTCAAGAAACTCAAAGAGGGAACCGAATCCCCGCGAGAACTCTACAACATCCACCAGGCCGTCGTCGGACGATTCCCGATGGAGGAACTACCGCAGGGCGTGCGTTTGTGGGCCGAGCGCGCCCGCATCATGATGGACGACGCCAGCCGGGTGTACGCCGCCGAACTTCGGTATGCTTTCGGGGCGGAATCCGAGGCCACCCAGGGCGTCGAACGCCGCATCGGGACCTACCTACAAGAGGTGAAGGTCCCCGAACGGCCCCTCAAGCAACTTCAACGCTGGGCCACCAAGCAGATCAAGGCGGACCCGAAGCGTCTCAAGCTACGCCGCGGAACGGAAGGCGAACCCGGCGCGTGGCAGGTGCGGATCAAACGAACGCCGTATCGGTTCGACACCAAAGCCGAGGCGCGGGCGTTTATGAAGGAACTTATCTACCAGAAAAAAGACACCCTCATCAAGAAGCAGGCCAAAGAGAAGGGCGTCACCCCTGACGACATCAAGAACGCCGCCCTCCGCTATCCGCCGCGACTCAAGAGGCCCTTGACCGAGGCCGAGCGAATCGAGCAGCGATTCTCCCGCGACCCGCGTTTCGTGCTGGGCAAGAGCTACCTGGACACGGTCCACAACGCCGCCGTCCTACGCATGGCCCGCGAACTAGGACGCACGTACATCCGCGAAATCCCCGCCGACGTGAAGGCCGGGGGAGAATCGGCCATTGCCGAGTGGGCAAAAACCAACGGCCTCGAGCGCATTACCGGCAGGCCCGATAAAATCGGCGTGCTCTCAGAAAAGTACGTTCCGAAGCGGCTGGCCCGTAACATCAACTCGATGTACCTGCCCAAAACCGTCATTGGGGCCATCTGGCGGAACTACATCAGCGTGTGGAAGTTCTCCAAAGTCGTCGCCAACCCGGCCACGTGGATGACGAACATCTTGGGCAATGTCATGTTCGCACATTTCGCCGGCATATTACCACCCCCTTTTGCCCCCTGGAACTCGAAATACTACATCCGGGCGGCTCAGGATATTCTCAACAAGGGGCCCGCCTACCGAGCACTTCTGCGCCGTCACGAAATCGGCGGGGAGTTCTACGGCCAAGAGATCAAGGCCAACATCATCGACCCGGTGCTGCGCGGCGAGTCGTTCGACACGGTTCTATTCAAGCGTGTCGGCGGCGGGGCACGGGCGATGGGCCGATCCTACAATGCCATCGACCAGGTGTTCAAGGTGGCGGCCTACTTGAAGTACATCGACAAGGGCATGAAGCCGCTCAAGGCCCTCCGCGAAGTGGCTTTCTGGTTTCCGAACTACTCGAAGATCACGCGCTTCACGAAGGCCGTCGGGCAGACCCCGCTTGGCGGGCCGTTCTTGGCGTTCACCGATCAGGCCATCCAGATTCAGATGCGGGCGATGACCCGACCCGGCAGCGCGGCGAAGCTGCTTGGCTGGTGGGCGTTGCCGGGCGTTTTGACCCAGTTCTCTCGGTGGGCGACCGGGATGGGCGACGACGAATACGAGATGGCGAACCGGAAACGGGGCTACTTCGAGCCGCTGTTGCCGTGGCGAGACGCCGACGGGTCGTTGCCGACGTTGGGACTCGGCTACATCATCCCGCTTGGGAGCGAGGCGTCGCGAATCGGAGAATTGCTCGCAGGCGAGCACGGCGGCGGCATCAATCTGCCGTTCGCGCTAGCGAACCCCGTGGCCGGCGACATTTTGGAGGTCTTCTTCAACAAGGACTTGTTCACTGGGAAACCGCTTTCCAAGCCCACCGACAGTCTCGGAACCCGCGTCAAGAACGGTGTCTTCCATATTCTCAGGGGCGCGGCCCCGCTGCCCAACATCCTCATGGGCGGTCAGGAGCGGATTCGCCGAGCGTTCGGACCGGAGCCGAAGGAGTCCGTCGTCCGGGCCATCGGCGGCGCGCTGTTCGGAATCAACGTCCGCAAGCCCTACGTCGGATCCCGCGAGGCGTACGACTCGCTGGTCAAGCTCGCCGAGCAGAACCCGGAAGTCGCGAAAGTCATGCAGCAGATCGTCGGCGGGAATATTGGCGACATCCCGTACGGTCGGCTCATGCGTAACCTCGATGCGTTCGACCGATTCCAGGAGTTGCTGCAAGTCTACAACGAGGCGTGGCGGCAGGCCCACGACCCGCGAATTACGCCGCGATCGGTGTTGGAATCCGCGGTTCGCCGGGTTAAGGCCCCACGGGCGCCGTTCGTCGATGCGTTCTGGGATGCCGTCGACGCGGGCAATGAGTCCGCCATGCAAAAGAACGCCGACGAATTGCGTAGCGCTGGTTATCGGACTTCAGACCTCATCCGGTCGGCACAAAACCGCGGTCATCAGCGAGACATCCCGCGACTGCGGAAATTTTTCGACAAGCCGCAAAATAAACCATAGGATTTCCCTTGCATTTCATTTCCCGTGGTGTATAGTGCTTGTGTGCGCGAACCAAAACGAAGAAATACGTTCTTGTACGTAAGGCCCGACGACAAAGAGAAGATGATGCGGGTCGCCGAGGCCAATGATCGGTCGATCGCCGCTCAGTTCGCGATTATGCTTCGCGAATACACCATGCGGAACGGCAATGGCGAAGACGGCAAAAACCGATCCAAGGCCAAGGCGAACGCCGTGGACGATACCTAAGTCTCTGTTCCATCCTCGCCGCGGCGATCGTGGCGCCGCGGCTGCCCTTAGATTCTACTCCGGGAGACCGGGGAGCCAGGCCGGCGCGGCGGTTGCGCCATCGCTGCGCCGGTCAATTTTCTCGCTGCGGTTCCGGGCGGCGTTCCGCCGCGAACGAGAGACGCCGTCCGGGCCGCACTTTGTGAGGTAAACGACTGTGGCCAAACTGAAGACTCCACCCCGTGACCACACGGGGATTCTACTGAAGCTCACCGCCGACTGCCGCGCTAAGTTCTGGCCGTTCGGTGTTCCGGGTGAGGATCGCTGGGGCGGCGGCGAGTCACCGAAGGAAACCAAGCCGCGACTCGACCGGCACTGTAAGTCGAACTCGGTGGCCTGCGGGCGGTCAGCGAACGCGCCCGAATCATGGATAGGTGACTAATGGGCAACCTTCACGGAATCGAACTACCCGCGTGCGACGTGATCCAGTGCCGCGACCGAGAGGACTGGCTGGACAAACACGGCAGGGTAATGACCACATCCGATGCGATGGCAGCGCTCGGAGAGGACGACTACAAGTCCTACTTTTCCCTCTACTTCGAAAAGACCGATGGCGCCGCCGACGTCGACAACCTGCCCATGAAGCTGGGCCGCTACCTCGAACCGTTCATGGCCGACGAGTACGTGCTCGCGACGCAACGCACCGTCCGGTTGACGCCCTACACGCTTTGCGTGTCGCGAGAACACCCTTGGTTGGCCTGCACGCCGGACGCCCTAGCGCTACCCGCCGACGATCCCCGGCAGTGCGAGTTCAAGACCACGAGCGCCTATGCCGCAGACGCGTGGAAGAACGGCGGCGCTCCGCTTCGGGCGCAGGTGCAACTCATTCTCGGTCTGGCGATTACCGGATTGCGGTTCGGCGACCTGTTTGCCCTAATCGGCAACCGCTCGCTGGAGCTGCGACCCATCGAC
>Ga0214473_10000694_pt1 | contig 46731 bp, 40 predicted proteins | sample RVTome_7_FD_203509 | JGI IMG/M metagenome (GOLD analysis project Ga0214473, IMG submission 203509) | Soil microbial communities from uranium-contaminated site in the Upper Colorado River Basin, Wyoming, United States - RVT98D197 | ecosystem: Environmental > Terrestrial > Soil > Contaminated >...
CAACCAGAGGTTCAATTTGAACTCATCAACTGATTCCAAGGTCACCACAAAAATCCTTAAAGGGGACATTTTCGCGTTGCAATTAAGGGGACATATTGACTTTGCTTAAACAGAAAAAAATGGGGTAAGTAATAAAAAAGGAGGCCTTTGAGAGAGCCTCCTGAAAGATTTCTGGTTTTTACTTCCTTTTTTATTGGGGGTTAACCTCATTACCCCCAAGGTGCTAAAGGTTTTAGTCCCACCTATATTAATTAAATCCATTTGACATTTTTGAGACACTTGGTGGATTAAATCCCGTTATCTCTCGAATAATAAGGATGAGTCTTGAATAGATATATTTTCCAATAGATTTAAGCACTTGCATAAAATTTGTAATAGTTTTAAATAGTTAGGGTTTAGTTGCAAATGGAACAAAATGTTTCGAAAAGGAAGGGAACCACTTTGACATTAACGACATTGAAAATGAGCCCATCTCGTGTTATTTATTTTACATCCTGTTTCAATCCCTCCCGGTCGTTTCTTCAAGGATAGTGATCTCTTAAGTTTCCCAAAGATCATTCCTGAGATTCGTGTGAGGTATTTCCAGGACAGATCCTTGTCCTCGAAAATCAAATGGGAGGTTTTTGGGTTGGAAGGAGAGGGGAAATAATACGATGAAACTTGGTCTTGTGGGTTTTCCCCAGGTGGGCAAGCGCACACTTTTTCGGCTGTTAACCGGTAAGGAGCCGAATACTGAAGGTAAAAAAGGGAACGGTTTGGGATTGGCGAAGGTTCGAGATGTACGGTTTGATCGCCTTGTTGAGATTTATACTCCCCGTAAGGAAACCCCTGCCCAAATTGAATTTCTGCTCCTCCCCGATTTGGACCAGCAGGCTTCTCGCAACGGTCAGGTCCTGGAGGGACTGGAGCAGGTGGATGTCATCTGTCACCTTGTTCGAGCTTTTCAGGATGACACCGTCTTTCATATTCATGGAACAGTCGATCCCCGCCGCGATATCCTGCTCTTAAACGAAGAATTGCAGCTGAATGATCTTCTTTTTATCGAAAAGCGGCTCGAGCGGCTTGAAAAAGAGCAGAGCAAGAAGAGGAACGCTCAAAATCTGGCCATGGAAGCGGACCTTCTTACTCGCATGAAAGGACGTCTTGAATCGGGACTTTTTTTAAGAAACTTCGTTCTGACCGAGGCTGAAGAGAAACTCATTGCCAGCTACCCGTTGCTGACCCGCAAAGCGGTTATTATTGTCCTCAATGTTGGCGAGGAGGTCCAGGAGACTCACAGCCTGACGGGTCAATTGAGAGAGGCCTTTCGTGAGCAGGGCTTTCAGTGGATTGCTGTTTCCGCGAAGATTGAGGAGGAGATTTGCCGGCTTGAGGCGGCGGACCGCCAGAGTTTTCTTCAGGATCTCCAGCTCGATCAACCTGCCCTCGACAGGCTTACGATGCTTTGCTACCAAACCCTTGGCCTGATCTCTTTCTTCACAGTTGGACCGGATGAGGTTCGAGCCTGGACAAACCGGCAGGGAGCCCTTGCCCCCCAAGCCGCGGGTGTCATTCATTCTGACTTTGAGCGGGGTTTCATCCGGGCTGAAGTAATGAAATATCAGGACTTGATTAAACTGGGAAGCGAACAGAAGGTCAAGGAGGTGGGTAAGTATATGCAGAAGGGCAGGGACTATATCGTCGAAGACGGCGACATCATCAATTTCCTATTCAATGTTTGACAAACTTCCAACCTTTCAAACGACCTTCCCGAATTCTTGAAATAATTTCCTTGCACGCTCTCTCATAATCATCAAAGAGGTCTTCCGAAACTAAGACAAGCCTGTTCAGACCCCGAATCTCCCTTACTTCTAAATGATTTGCGTTAAATTTTGTTTTTTCAGACCGCCGAATAAGTTCGAATTGTGATCCGGGTAGAATTACATGGAGTAAACTGCCCTGGAGATTTTCATACAGATCAAATGGCCTTCCACTCCCTTGATTGAATCGATGATAGGATGCGGGGAAAAGTTCGTAGATGGCTCTTCTAAACCGTGAAGCGCTCAAGCCCTTATTTGAAAAAGCATCAGAATCAAGACAGGCCCCGAGAAATTCTATTCCCTGGCAAATGAGGCTAAATGAGAGGTAATGATGTTCCTCGTCTTCCTGAATTCTTTTGAATTCATCGATCAAAACTTTCTGGATAAAATCTGGAATGTTCATCCAATTAGTAATACCCCGTAATTATCACATTCCCCTACAATATCAAGCATCCTACTTATGAAGTTTCTCATACAATTTCCCACAGGATAGACCCACTATCAGTACATGTCAAGAAAAACATCAGAGAGCTCTGAAAAACTACTCCTCGCTCTCTTGATTACACAGATTCTAAAAAATGATTACACAGATTTTCGGGGATTTCTGGATTTTTTCAGAAATCTCACCCATTGCGTTTCTGGGCTGAGATGGTTAAATTCATCCTATGGAGTTACACCTTTATGGCCAAGGGAGGCATCGTTATGAATAAGGAGATACATATTCTTGGATTTGCAGGCAGTTTGAGAAAGGGTTCATATAATAAAGCCATCTTATCCGTTGCAGTAGAGATGGTCCCCCATGACGCAACTCTTGAGATTTTTGGTCTTGAAGGAATCCCTCCTTTTAATCAGGACCTGGAAAATAATCCTCCTGATAAGATTAAGGAGTTTAAGGCCAAAATTAGGTCTGCCGATGCGATTCTCATTGCCACGCCGGAGTATAACTTCTCCATACCGGGAGTATTGAAGAATGCCATTGACTGGGCTTCAAGGCCCTTCGGAGATAATGCATTCGAGGGAAAACCCGTGGCCGTGATGGGAGCCTCTGTGGGGATGATGGGATCAGCGCGGGCACAGTATCATCTGAGGCAAACTTTCATCTTCTTGAACATGTATCCATTGAACCGCCCGGAGGTGATGGTCCCTACTGCAAATGAAAAGATCGACGGGAATGGAAAACTGACGGACGAAAAAACAAGGAGAAAGATAAAAGAGTTAGTCGAAAGTTTGGTCACATGGGCGCGAAAAATGGGACCATAACAGGCTGCTGAAAAACGCCCATCTGCGGCGTTGTCCTTATCCTTCGTCCGTGCGGCGTACATCGTAGGGAACGGTTTTAAACCGTTCCCTACAAAGGATTTCGGACGCCTTCCATCTGGGCATTGTTGAGCAGCCTTCCTACCCTCCACACTCGTGGATTGCCTTTTCCATAATCTTTCCTTCCAAAGATACTTCCCTGTAAATGGATTCAACAGCAGATCCATCCAGCCTATCAAAGTCTTTCTCTCTCGGGGTAATCAGAAGCCCTGCCATGTCAATCACTCCAGGGCTGACCACAATCCGGGCATTCCCTTCCTTGAAGAAGGCGTCAGGACGATGTTTTTGGCGCGGAAAGATCAGAAGGCGCAATTTCCTTTCACTGTGAAAGCCAATGACATTGACCATGGGTTGCTCATCCGAGGAAAGAACCTGTTTCAAGGCTTCCATAAAATGCTTAAATACATCTCCCACTGCCATCGGGTCATCTCCCTCCAGGAGAATGACCTCCCGTCCCAGATCTCTCAAACGATATAGGGATACTTCGTCAACCTTTTTTGTCAAAGTGAGTCTTTTTTCCTCCCGGATTTCAGCTTCAATGGGCATCTGCCCCCCCGGGACTGCCTGGAAGTGAAGATGATCCGGTGCCGAGGCGCCGCATTTTGGTCCATTGTAGAGAATTTTCCAGAAAGAGCCAAAATCAGTCATAAGCTGAAGAAAAATACGGATATGTTCAACGATACCCTGGCGGCGATGGTCTACATGGGAGACAGTGAAGTGGGAAGAGAAAACAGGCATGGGATTGCAGAGGATCAGGTAATCACTTCGGTAGAGGACCCCCTTTTGGCCTTCAGGGAGATAATCCAGGCAGAGGAAACATCGGCGCTTGTTTCGGTTTTTTTCATCTACGTCGGCCGTGCTGCTCTTGATCCTTCCCGGATTGTGTTGGAGCCGGACAGAAAATCCTTTGCAAAGAATTTCCCGTTCCTTGATACTCTTGAGTGTTTCGCATCCTTCCCGAAGATCCTGCCAGGTCTTCTTCTGTTCCGATAGAAGTTCGATGCACAATCCGGAAAGACCCCTCCCGCCGTCGAAGGTGTCATAGGTCTTCTGGTTAAGTAATGTGTGTGTAGTGACGTTCCCCATCATTCCAATATTCCATCATTCCATCATTCCAACAGAGATTGTTCCGTCATTCCATTATTCCAGCATCCCTTCTCTTACCACTCCTTGCCGGGCAGCGATCTCTTCGGTTCGGATCCAATCCTTGAAGGCATTATTTCGGTTCATCTCTTTGATGGTCAGAGCTGCATCGGTGTTGCCCGGCCAGCGTCTGCAGAGGTAGAGGCTTTCGAAGATCCTGCCGATTCGATAATGCCGGCAGATTCTAAGTGCAGCCGCATAATCCTCGCCATAGCTCACGTTGAGGAATCCAATCCTACGCATCAGGCTCGTGTTGAATGCCCGTGGGGCCCCCAAACCATTGATTCGCAGCGCATTGTTGTGGCCGTTTTCATCAGTCCATTCACCGTGGTCAATGAGACCGGGGGGAATCTCCTCCAATCTTGAACTAACAAGCGTATAGGAGCCGATGACCATGGCAAAGTTTCCCTGCCGAAGCATATCGATCATCTTCTGCAAGGTGCTGCTGCTGCTGTATAGGTCATCCGAATCGAGCTGGACGGCATAACGGCCGCAAGCTTTAGCCTGAAGAGCCTCATTCCAGCAACCGCCGATACCAAGATCGGTCCTCTTTGGGACCCGATGTATAAGCCGGGCATCCTTTGCAACAAGGTCAGAGAGGATGACCGATGTCCCGTCTGTCGAATGATTGTCCACAGTGATGACGTTAAATGGAAAATCCGTTTCTTGAGAGAGGGCGCTTTTCACAGCCTCAGCAATCGTTTCCTTCCGGTTTCGCACAGGAATGATGATAGAGGTCTCCACCGGGAAGGACTCGGACGGTTCGTCGGCCTCCTTGAGACTGTGGCTCGGTAGATAGGCCCCGATCTTCCTCAAGTAGTCTGTAAAGACAGTCTCCATTTCTTTCTGGACGGCTCGGTTTCCTGAGTTGACATAGGCAAATATCTTTTTATGTAGGGGCAATTGTCGGAACGAATCGGAACGATTGTCGTACCGACACGGTCGTACCGACTCATGAATGACCCCCACGGTGTCGGAAGACTCATCTGTTCTTGCCGCAGAATAGAGCGGTTCCTGCAGATGACATAAGGAATGGTCGATGGAAACCTTCAGGCGAAGATCGTAGAGGCCAGCAAATTGAGTGCCGGATATGAGATTGTATTTACTTAGAGTTTTTTGGACTGGAGGGATTGCGAAGAGGATCATGGCACCGAAGTCGAAATCATCGCGGACACTCCCCGGTTGATAATCGTTGAGTGGATGCAAGGTTTTACCATGTTCACTTTCATCATAGAAATCGGAATAGACCAGGCCTGAATTCGTTGACTCAGCTGTCTTCAAGATTTTTTCCAAAGTCTCGGTTGTGAATGAGATAGGCCGGCCTTCCATCAGAAGAAGATAGTTGGTTCGAGTCTCGGCCAGGATCAGGCTGAGTGTTTCGTGTGACGTAAGAGGTTTTGCAATAAGTTGGCGGCACCTTTCCATTTTGAAATGGACAGGCGCCTGGCTAATGATCTCGACACGCTCAACCAGGTCAGACTTCGTGAGAGATAGCAGAGTCTTCTCAAAGAGGAGCCCCGGATTATAAGGTGTGACGACAGTGAGAGGTTTCATTCCAATTCGGTTAGTATATAACAGTTTTTCATAAATCGAAACTAAACCAACTCGAAAGACTCCAAATCAAACCTTGCCCCTTACCAGTTTCACCTTCAATCCACCGCTCATGATGGATATCCCTTTATCGAATGCTAATCCGGTGCTGCGGATAAGCTGGATGCTGTCACAGAGCAGGGTCACACTCCATCCAGGGCACCTGGTACGGAGGACCTTGCCAAACTGGGCGTAGAGATTTCGCAAGTCCTTTGTTTTACTCAACCGTACCCCATAGGGCGGGTTGGTAACCACCCAGCCAGGAGTTGGGGGAGGATCTATGGCAGAGACAGTCTTACATGAAAAATTGATGTCATCTGCTACACCGGCTCGTTCTGCATTGGCTTGTGCAGCCTGGATTGCCCCGGCATCTCTGTCTGAAGCAATTATCCTGGGGAGGGATGATACGATTGTGTCACAAGCGTCGGTCAGCAAATTATCCCAGAATTTGGAATCGAAATTCGGCCAGCCCATAAACGCAAAACGCCGCCTTCTACCCGGCGGAATCCTTCGGGCCAACAATGCTGCCTCAATAGGAATTGTTCCTGAGCCACAAAATGGATCGAGAAGAGGGGAGACCGTATCCCATTGGGAAGCCATCACCATTGCAGAAGCAAGGGTTTCCCTGAGAGGGGCTTTTGCTGTAGCCAGCCGATAACCTCGCTTATGAAGGAGTGGGCCGGAGGAGTCGATACTGATGGTGCAGAGATTGTTTACTAACCTAACAACGATCAACTGGAGAAGGTCATGGAACGAGTCTTCCCGGTATTTCCGGATGGGTGGGGGCTTCTTCAGCCTGTCGGCAATCGCTCCTGCCACACGCTCGGCTACAGCGCCCTCGTGATACAAGCGTGATTTCTGGCAGGAGACCCGTAACGCTATGGGCCGGTCCGGTACCAGGTAGTTTTCCCAAAGCAGGTTGCCCGCTTTACGCCGGAGTTCAGGAAACCCGGTAGCAAAGAACTTGCCAAGCCGAACTAAGACACGGCTCGCGGTGCGGAGAAACAGATTAGCCCGATATATGTCATGAAGGGAACCTTGAAATTCAATGCCTCCGGGTTCGTATCCGGTCAGGTCCTCTCTGGGGGAACTTCCTGACCGGGGGGAGGAATGCCTGCCAGTCAGGCCTAACTGCTCAAGCTCCTCTACAATGAGCGGCTCCAACCCCGGGGGGCAAACAACAAAAAGCCTTTCCATACTCCATTTCAGAGAGTCGAAGTATTATGAGATACTCTTTTCCTCACGAAAAAAAGGAAGTAAAAGAGATTGATGACACCAATAAGAGTTAAACAGAAAAACATAATCGGATAGCTGGTCAAACGAAGGATGATGCCCATGATCGCCGGGCCCAGTCCCAACCCGAGGTCTGCGAGTAATGTAAACGTTCCAATCGCCGTGGCCTTGGAAGAACCTTCCTGCTCGAGAGCATAGCTCATCGCAGCCGGGGTGAACAGGGCATTTCCGATCCCCCAAATCACTCCAACGAGAATAAACATCGGGAGATTTTTTGAAAAGGGGAGTAAAGCCATTGCCATGGCACACGTGGCCAGCATCGGCGGCATCACCCTTCCACTGCCATAAAGATCCAGTACTTTCCCGGCGAAGGCGCGAACTGAGAAAAACATCACGGCAATCACGGAAAAGAAAAGACCTGAATTAGTTACCCCCTGGCTCAAGGCGTAGAGGGGGAAAAAGGTGGTGATCGCTCCCCACATCATATAGTTAAAGAAACTTACGATCGACGCCGGAAGAGCTTTCCAGCTTATGAGCAAACCCTTTTCGGTGGTGGAATCCTCAGGCGGAATGACGTGCCTCTTTCCTAATCTACTGCTAATCAATAGAGTAGCTACCGATAGTCCTGAACAGACCAAGAAGAGGGGAGTGAAACCGAAGCGATTGATGAGGAACATCCCCAGGACAGGGATCAAAGCTAAGGAGATATTGGGGGCCAGTAAAAAGTAACTCAGACTTTGTCCCCGATGGTCTTTTGAGCTGATATTGGCAACCAATGTGAAGGAGGCCGTATGGAAGAAGGCCAAACCCACCCCTTGAAAGGCCCTTGCTATCAAAAAGGGCCAGAAGGGCGGGGTGAAAAGAAAAGCGAGGGAAGCCAGGGCGAACAAAAGGGCGCCAGCGATCATAAAGGTTCTTTCAGGGATTTTTAGAAGGGCTTTTCCAATAAAAGGCCTGAAGAGCAGCGCGGTGACAAAAAAGACCCCGACGAGAAGACCGATCTCTGACTCTGTAGATCCTAATTTGGAAAGATAGATAGGAAGGGTAGGAATAAGGATATGGAAGACGCCTATGAAAGCAAATTGGGCAAAAAACACGAGCGTGAAGTCACGGGTAAACATCTTCCTTAGGGTTTCTGTTGTCATCTCTTTTCCTTGATCGCTCTTTGGCATGTTTCGGTGAGCTCCAGGAGTCGTGGAAGGGATGCCACCTGGCTGATTGCGTGGTGAAGATTACGGAGCCCGGCAGGCATATGATCAAGAAAAGCTTTAAGCCCTTTCTTCAGACCCAAAAAACCATAAGCCCCGAGGGCTTGCATGAGACGCTGTGCCGAAGCCTCCCAGAACATCTTTTGGAAATCCTCCCATGCCAAGTTTTGGCTGGACAGCCTGAAGGAATGAAGGAGCAGGTCCATCCTCTGATCCTCACTGAATTCGACATAAGGATCGCAGAGAAGCGATCCAAGATCATAGAAGGGGCTTCCGAAGCGTATTCCCTGGAAGTCTATGAGGAAAGGTTTCCCATCATGGATCATAACATTCTGGGATTGCAGGTCCCGGTGCACGAGAGAATGGTTCATCCCTGAAAACCGCTCGGCCAGGCGGGAAAGCTCCGCCTCAAGTTCCTTGGCGAAAAAGGGCTCAGGTTCAATCCCGCAGATATCCCTGACAAAATGATTCTTGAAGTAGTCCCGCTCCCAGCGGTAGAGTTCAGGACCAAAGCCCTCCATGAGGTTCACACGGTCCGAAGGGAAGCTTTTCTCGGGGAAACAGTGAAGTCTATGTGTCATGGCAAGCGTCTTTTGGTAGAGGGCCTGTCGAATTTCCCAGGGGGCTTTCCTGAACGACCATAAATCCAGATCCCCCAGGTCTTCCATGGCGATGAGACAGCATGCCGGATCATGGCGGATCATCCGGGGAACCGAAACATCGATGTCTTGAAGAAATACTGCTATATCAACATAATAGTTATTCTCCAGACGTTTCGGGTCGTAATGAACCAGGATGGCCGAATTCTTGCGATTCCATTTCAGCCGGAAGAAAGTCCGGTCCGACCCCCTTCCCTCCAAGGGAGTAAGGTCCAAGGAGACAGACTCTGAAAGCCCGAGGGCCTCACGGCAAAACCTGATCGTGTCTTCTTTAGATATCATCAACTCACACTATAAACTGGAACACTGGAATAATGGGATATTGGAATGTTGGGTTAAAGTAGAAAAGAGTTCTTCTTTTCCTTTATTCTATATCTTATGTTTCCTCATTATCCCAATATTCCATCATTCCATCATTCAAATTGTCTTTTTTTTAGTTTTTCGTAGGCTTCGATGGAGCCGATGTCATGCCACTCGCCTTCATCGATGATCACCCCTCGGATCGATCCCGGTTTTTCCATGATTCTTCTGATAAAGACGGAAACAACAGACTCAATTTTACCCGCTTCAAGAAATCGAAAGAATATTTTTTCCACAGCATAGATGCCGGTGAAGAGACAGCTTTGAATTCCGGGGTTTCCAAGGGTATGCCTGAGGTCACAGATCACACCAGCTTCATTGATGCTCACATTCAGAAGAGGGCCGCTGCTTCGGAGAACAAGCGTCACTTCCGGGCGCTGCTGTTCATGGGCCTCCAATAGCCTCTGAAGAGGAAGGTCGGTGATCACATCCCCATTGTAGCAGAGGATGGCCTCGTCCTTATCCAGGAGGTCTTCAATATTCTTCAAACCTCCCGCCGTGTCGAGAAGGACTGGTTCATTGCGAAAGGTAATAGGGACACCATCCCATTGCCTATCAGGAAATTTTTCCAAATAGAGCTCCGGCAAGTAATGTGTGTTTACGACAAATCGGTCTACACCGGCTCTCAGGAGATGGTCCATTGCATAAGTGATGATGGGACGCCCGCCGATCTTCAGGAGCGGCTTCGGGCAATGCTCTGTCAGAGGCCGGAGCCGTATCCCCAACCCGGCGCCCAATATGAAGGCTGCCTTGAATCGCCGTTTTTTCTCTGTGTCCTCTATATCTCTGTGGTGAACCTTTTTTTTGTTCATGTCTTTTTCTTACCGAAGTCCGGATCGATCTTTACCAGCCCCGTCACAATGAACCCCGGGATGGTTGCTGCCATGACCCAGAGGAAATAGTTCGGATAGCCTAAGAATTCCTGGAGCCAGCCGCTTGCCATGGCCGGCACCATCATTCCTAAGGCCATAATCCCGGTAGAGATGGCATAATGGACCGTTTTATACTCTCCCTCCGATACCATGATCATGAACATGGTATAGGCCGTAAAACCAAAGCCGTATCCGAACTGTTCTACAGCAACGCAGAGGTTGGTTAAATAAAGATTGGCAGGCAAGGTCTGCGAGAGAAACACATAGACCAGGTCGGGGAGATGCATTGCGCAGGCCATGATCCAGATGCAGTACTTGAGTCCCTTTCTGTAAATCGCATACCCGCCGAGAAGACCTCCCAGCATGAGTGACAGGACCCCTACCGTGCCGTAGATGATTCCCACCTCGGATGTGGTGAGCCCCAGTCCGCCCTTCGAGCGCGGGTCGAGCAGAAAGGGCGCCAGGATCTTGACAATCTGGGTCTCTGCAAACCGATAGAAAAGAAAAAATGCAAGAATGGTGACAATCCCTTTTTTCCTGAAGAAGAGGCTGAAAGCGTGGAGAAAATCCGAACTGAGGGATGCCGAAGGGTTCCGGCTGGCGGGATGGTCTGCAGCCGGAAAGGGAAGAACAAAGAAATGATAAAGGAAGAGGCCGGCAAAGACGGCAGCCGATACAAAAAGGGTGATGGCCCAGGCCGTAGGAATAGTATGACCGTTTCCTTCGAGGTAACCGGCGAAGATGACAAGCCCGCCCTTGGTCCCGATCGTAGCGACGCGGTAGAAGGTTGTTCGCACTCCGACAAAAGCAGACTGATGATGCTCTGTGAGTCCCAGCATATAAAAACCGTCGGCAGCGATGTCATGGGTTGCCGAGCTAAAGGCCATCAGCCAGAAAAAGGCAAGCGTATACTGGAAAAAACGGGGGGCTGGGATGGCGAAGGCAACACAGGCCAGGGAGATGCTGATGAGGAACTGCGTTACGAGAATCCAGTATCGCTTTGTTTTGAAGAGGTCAACAAGGGGGCTCCAGAGGGGCTTGATGACCCAGGGAAGATAAAGCCAGCTCGTATATAGGGCAATGTCGGTGTTGGATATCCCCAAACGTTTGTAAAGGACCACCGAAACCGTCATGGCCATGATATAAGGAATTCCCTCGGCAATGTATAAAGAGGGGACCCAGGTCCAGGGATTTCGTAACCTTTTGTTTCTTCCTTTCACTTCCCCTCCCTTGGGTCACCCTCTCCCTAACCCTCTCCCATCAGGGGAGAGGGGATTTTCTACCTGCATGAATTCCCGAAGAAGGTCAATAGATCTTCTTGATTTGTGTTCCTCTGAAATAATGCTTCAGAATTTCCTCAGCTGAGAACCCCCGGGTTGCCATGACGGCAGCGCCAATCTGGCAGAGTCCCACGCCGTGGCCCCAGCCGGCCCCATTAAAGATAAATTGCTCCACCTCCCCATTCGCATCACATCTCGTTGCCACAACAAAGGCGCTGCTATAAAGGTGACTTCGAGACAGCCAACGGCGGATCTCGAGTTCCTTTCCCACAACCATGCTTTTCTTAGAGCCAACGATCTTTAACCGGGAGATCCTGCCCGATGGACCGCGGCGAAGGGGGATGATTTTCCGCAGCGTCCCAAAATCAAAACCCGATTTCTCCCTCAGGATCTCTTCCAATTCCGTGCGTGAGTATTGGACCGTCCAGCGGAAAAAGTCTTTTGTTTCCCGGTCAAAGCCCGGAAGGATTTTTTCAACGAGGCCTTCATCTTTCATATTGCAGTAAGCCTCGGGGTCTGAAAGGATCCAAGCAGAGGCTTCTTCCTCCGTGCTGATGGGGGAATGGGGAATCCGTGTATCCGAAATGCTCCTAAGATAAGGGATTCGTTTATCCTCCCACGCCGTGTCGAATTCTTCTGTGAGTCCTCCGCAGCACTTGAAATACCGCGCATCACAGATTTCATTTTGAAATGTGATCACCTTCCCAAGGGTTTCCCGGACAGCCGCTTCAACTTGTTCGGAAAGAATCTTCGTGATTCCCTGGTAGCGCTGGCAGTGGTCGTCAGCACAGACATCGAAGAGATCATGGTCCTCCCGGTCACGCCAACCTATCCTCTCTTCTTCGTTGATCTTTCCCACGGATTCGGATGTTTCTTTCGGTTTTTTCTTCCGGTCCAGGGCTGCCAGAAGCCAGCTTCTGGACAGCATGGCATGGGCCTTCAGAAATTCTTTGGGAGCTGCGGCACTCATCTCCGAGGAAATGACGCTCTCAAGATAGTCCTCCAGGGCGATTTCATTGATGACACAGATCGGTCCATCCGTGCGTGCTTGGAGAATCAGGTCTCCATGAAAGGTCTGATCCTCCCTCCTCTCCCAGTGAAAGCGGTTTCCGATGGTGACGTTGAACAGTGAAAACGTAGACTTCCCCTGGGCGGTGAGCCTCACTGACGGTGAACCCTGAATTTTGCGCCCTGCTTCATTGGAGAGAACGATGACTCCCGAGTCCGCCGAAGCTGAAAACCGGCCCGATATAGGGCCGGAGAGATCGACTTGGAAATTCCCATCGAGAAAACCTGTGACTTCAGGCCGCCGGTCCATGATCCCCACAGCGATCTTCGGGTGGCTCTTCACAGAACAGATTATCCTGGTTCTCAAGCCTTTTTTCAAGATCGTTTTTCTTTCAGGAGTATGCTCATTATCTTTCCCTGAATTGAGAAATTGTTCACAGTTGAAATTACTTGACATACTACCGCCTTTCTCTTATATTCGATAAACTCCAGAGCAAGTTCTGTTTCCAAGTTCTTTCTGATGGACAGACAACGCAGCCCCGAAAAAATCATTGATTTCCGGCAAAACAAGAGCCCTATGCGGCCTTTTTCCCATCAAATTTAGTTGAATCAACATTGGGAGCCTGGTATCGTTGCCCGGCATTTTATTGCATTTCATTAAGGAAAGGAGGGATTGAGTAGAGGCGAAGGGTTGGATTAAAAGATCAAATCTTATACCTGAAAGGAGGCAAAAAATGAAAAGAAATTTACTCATCCTGTTAATCGCACTATTCGTACTTGGTTTTGCTTTTAATAGTTATGCTGCGCCGATGGGCACGCTGCGTATCGCCACGCCCGATTTTGGTTATGAATCGATGGACCCGATTTTCTACGAGTCATTCTGGGGCTGGGCTATGTATGACCCCCTAATTACGTATGACCCTAATGGGAATGAAATCGGATCAGTAGCTGAAAGCTGGAAATTAAGTCCTGACGGAAAGACCTGGACTTTCAAAATCCGTAAAGGGATTAAGTTCCACAACGGCGACCCGCTTACCTCTGCCGACGTCGCTTTCTCCGTGATGCGGTTTTCATCAAAAGATTCCACGAATCCATGGTCTCCTTACTTACGCAACAACTTCGAATCCGTGGAGACCCCGGACCCTTACACCTTTGTGTATCATTCGGTGAAACCTGAGCCGCCGCTTGTCATACCTTTTGCCTGGACGCGGATTCTGCCCAAGAACTATATCGAGAAGAATGGAATAGAGCATTTCCGCAAGAACCCGATAGGGTCGGGGCCGTGGAAGTTCGTCAAATTCGTTTCGAAGACGAGTTTTGAAATGGCAGCGAATACGCAACACTGGCGCCAGGTGCCCGCTTTCGAGAAGGTTATAGATTTTAATGTGCCGGAAGAGGCCACACGGGTTGCCATGCTCAAGAACGGGGAGGTTGATATCGCCGTAGGTCTCACCATTGACAGGATCGTCGAGATGAAGAAGTTGGGGTCTAATTTGCAGACAGTCGGGCTTCCCACCCTTGTAAACATTAGTTTTCAAGGCACCTGGCTGACCAAAGGGCCGACGTCGGATAAAAGGGTTCGCCAGGCTATGTCCTATGCCATCAACCGCCAGGAACTCAGCGATACTTTCTACAAGGGGTACGCCAAACCAGGAAGTCGGTGGTTTATGTCCGAAGAAAGCTATGGATGGGACCCGTCATGGAAAGCCGACCCCTATGACCTGCCCAAAGCTAAAGCCCTGCTGAAGGAAGCCGGTTATCCAGAGAAGTTCAAGGATCCGGTTATCAACATTTTCGCCCAACAACCTAACCAACAAGCTGATGTCATGCAGGCAATCGCGGGCTATTGGGATGCCGCGGGCATCAAAACCAAGATAAATATTGTCGACCCCATGGGGTATGGCGGTTATTTCTTTGTCAGGATAAAAGATGAAAACGCTCCCAATGTAGGCAGCATTATCCCATGGATATTCCCGACTTTTTCCAAAACGATATACCACTGTGCCAACATGTACAAATCAACAGGCGTACACAGCACCGGAAACGACCCCAAAGCGGATGAGCTCTATGCCAAAGCAACCGCGGAGCTTGACCCTGTAAAGGCCAAGAAGTTATGGACAGAGTTCCAGAATTATGCATACGACATGTGGGTGAATGTTGGTATCTGTTATTTACCCAGTTATGTGGTTCTGGGACCCAATGTCGGCGAATTCACGACCAACGCTTATTCGAGTCTTTACGACGCTCTGGCGGGCATTCAACACAAAAAGAAGTAACGGAATCCCAGATCCCATCCCTCTCCTGACCTCCCCCTTGAAGGGGGAGGAAGGTAGCGATTTCCCTCCCCTTCAGGTCGGTACGACTCGTTACCGAGGGGAGGGGAAGGGTGGGGGTGGGGTTGATCAGATGTCCGTTTAATTAGGGACCGTTTAATAAATATTAAGGAAAGTGCAGATGGGTCGTTTCATATTAGTACGATTGCTGCAGACATTCTTAGCCCTCATAGGTATCTCGTTGCTCATCTTTATCCTGGTCCGGGCTTCGGGAGACCCCACGATTCTGATGAGGACCAGCACGACGACAGAGGAACAAATAACTAATATTAGAGAACAGCTGGGCCTGAATAAGTCACAGCCGGAACAGTACTGGATTTTCGTCAAAAACCTGGCCCATGGCGACTTCGGCGAATCACTCATAAAGAGGCGACCGGTGATCGAGATGATGGGAGAGGCCCTGCCCAATTCCCTAAAGTTAGCCCTTTCTGCGTTCGCTCTAAGCATGCTACTGTCATTCGTCCTTGGAGTTCTTTCAGCGACCAAGCGTGACTCCTGGCTGGACAATGGAGTGAAATTCTTAGCCATCCTGGGGCAGGCGCTGCCAAGCTTCTGGGTAGCTATCATGGCCATTTTCCTCTTTTCCGTGCGTTGGCACCTGTTGCCGACCTCCGGCCTGGGTGGCCCTGCCCACTTTGTGCTGCCGGTCGGCACCATATCCTTTTTCTTGCTGCCGGGCATGATGCGCTTAGTTCGATCAAGCATGCTCGATGTCCTTGACAGCGAATACATCAAGATGGCGAGAATCAAGGGGCTTCCCGAGAGGATGGTTATCTGGAAGCATGCCTTGAGGAATGCATTGATAACGCCACTCACGACGGCCGGCATGCTATTCGCTCTTTTAATTAGCGGCGAGGTAATCATAGAAACTATTTTCAACTGGCCCGGCATCGGGAGGTTGAGCGTCGAAGCAATGGTTGCCCGTGATTTCCCGGTTGTACAGGGGGTTATCCTGATGGTAGCAGGTCTGGTTCTTTTTGTGAACTTATTAGTGGACATCCTTTACGCGTACGTTGACCCACAGATCCGATATCAACGGACATAGGGGCTTAATGGATGGACAATACAAAGGTAATAACGAGGGCTGGCTTTAATGGCAACATACGTCGGGTCCGGATTACCATGCAGATGACGTTCATTATCCCGGTGGTTGTGTTGGCCCTGTTGGTGCTTGTCGCGATATTCGCCCCTCTTCTGGCGCCTTATCCGCCTACCAAGACATCGTTGCCGCACCGGCTTCTTCCACCATTCTTTATTGATGGGGGCAGTACGGCCCATCTCCTCGGAACAGACCTAGTCGGCCGGGACATCCTGAGCCGCGTCTTCTACGGTGCCAGGGTTTCTCTCAGCGTCTCGTTGATCGTTATCTTCATTACAAGCAGTATTGGAACAATATTGGGAATAATAGCGGGGTACCTGGGAGGCCGTACCGACACCGTGCTAATGCGGATGACCGATGTGAGTCTGGCCTTTCCGCAGATCCTCATAGCACTACTCCTGGCCGTCGCTCTTGGGCCGTCTTTTAAAACTGTTGTGCTGGCCATATCGATACTCGGCTGGGCTCCTTACGCGCGTTTGATACGGGGAGAAGTCCTGAAAGTGCGTGAGGCGGACTTCGTAGCACAGGCGCGCATCATCGGCAGTTCTCCAATGAGAATCATGGTGAGGCACATTTTTCCGAACGTTGTCAATCCGCTGATCGTGATAGCGACGATGTCAGTAGGGCTGGTGATTCTGATGGAGTCTGCTTTGAGCTACCTTGGGGCCGGAATTCCCCCGACAACTCCATCCTGGGGATTAATGGTGTCCGACGGGAGAAACCTCATCGATAGGGCCTGGTGGATATCCTTCTTCCCCGGCCTGGCTATCGGGTTGGTGGTGCTGTCCGGGAACTTCCTGGGTGATTGGATTCGTGACAAGCTGGATCCGAAATTGAGGCAGGTGTGAGCAAGACCATTCTTCAAGTAGAGGACCTGCGGACCTCTTTCTTCACCCGTAAAGGCGTGGTCAAGGCCGTCGACGGGGTCAGTTTCCATGTCCATGAAGGAGAGACCTTCGGGATCGTCGGCGAATCCGGCTGCGGGAAGACGGTAACCGGCCTATCAATTCTTCGCTTACTTCCAGAGCCCGCGGGCAGAATCGTTGGAGGAAAGATCCTCCTGGAGGGAATGAATCTCTTAGAGCTGAACAAGAAGGAGATGAGGGCATTTCGGGGTAAAATGATCTCGATGATACTCCAGGATCCGATGACTTCGCTCAACCCGGTTTACACCATCGGCGATCAGATCGCTGAATCGGTGCGGCTGCACCAGAACCTACCCAATAACGGGGTTGAGCAGGAGGTTATTTCAGCGCTGCGGTTGGTTAAGATTCCGTCGCCCGAGATGCTTCTTCGACAGCATCCTTTTCAACTGAGCGGAGGGATGAGGCAGCGAGTGGTGGGAGCGATCGCGATGTCCTGCCATCCGCACTTGCTGATCGCCGATGAGCCCACAACCGCTCTTGATGCCACGATACAGGCTCAGTACCTCGCCCTGTTTAAAGAAGTCCAGCAGAAGACAAATGTGGCCATCATCTTTATTACTCATGACTTCGGGGTTGTTGCGAATATGTGCCATCGGGTGGGAGTCATGTACGCAGGTAAGATCGTGGAGACGGCTTCGACCCGGGAATTGTTCAAAGCGCCCAAACACCCTTACACGACTGCTTTGATTCATTCTGTGCCCCGTCTGGACCGGAAGGATGACCGGCTGTACTCGATCGAAGGACAGCCTCCCTCCATGATGAACTTACCTCCTGGCTGTCGATTTCTCCCTCGCTGTTCCATCGCACTTCCTGTCTGCAGTGAGCAAGAGCCCTCAGAGGTGGAAATTGGCAATGAACATTCCGTATCTTGTTGGAGAGTGAAATAACTCTGATGTTGAAAAGGCAGTTGAGTGTGTTTCCAAAGCTTTACCAAGCGGATCTTTAGTATGTTTTATAGGTAACCTGTGATATCACTTAAAGTGACTTCTGTATGGTGCTTGGAAAGTTATTACCAAAACGTAAAAAAGGTTCCGCTGTAAAGCTCTTCCAGCACACCCAACCGCCTTTTTGCAGTATGGTGGGATGACCTATGGCAGAAGCTTTATTGGAAGGGCGCGAACTGACGAAACACTACCCTGTTACGAGGGGTCTTCTTCACCGCACCGTCGGTTGGGTAAGGGCGGTGGACGGCGTATCATTCACCGTTGAACGAGGCAAGACGCTGAGCCTCGTTGGAGAATCGGGCGCGGGGAAGACAACGACAGCCAAGGCGGTGCTGCTACTGGAGAAATTGACTTCCGGGTGTATTCTCTTCAATGGAAGGGACCTACACCAATTCACTCCGTCGCAACTGAAGACGGAGTACCGGCCGAGGGTACAGGCGGTGCAGCAGAATCCGTGGAGTTCCATGAACCCGAGGATGCGGGTGAGAGATATCATAGCCGAGCCGCTGGTGGTGAACACGAAGCAATCTAAGAAAGAGATTCGGGGCAGGGTACTGGAGTTACTCGAACAGGTAGGGCTTAGGTCGGATCATGCGGACCACTATCCGCATGAGTTCAGCGGAGGGCAGCGACAGCGGATTGCGGTGGCGCGCGCTCTGGCGCTAAACCCGAGCTTAGTCGTGTTGGACGAGCCCGTGTCCGCTCTCGACGTGTCGATTCGGGCACAGATTATGAATCTGCTGAGAGATCTTCAAGTGAAGCACAATCTCAGCTATCTGGTCATAGCCCATAACCTGGCAACGGTGCGATACATGAGCCACAGCGTGGCGATCATGTATTTAGGGCAGATCGTGGAATACGGGGAGGCAGAGAAGCTATTTGAACAGCCTTTGCATCCATATACAAAGGCGTTAATATCAGCATCGCTCTTGACATTGCCTGAAGATGGGGGAGAAGAACCAAAACAGATCGTGTTGAGCGGGGAGATACCTTCGCCGTTGAATCCTCCTCCCGGATGCCGCTTCCACACCCGCTGTGATGAGGCCCGGGACATGTGCTCGGGGGCTGTACCAGAGTTGAGGGCAGTAGGGCAGCAACGGGTCAGATGCCATCATTATGATTGAGACTTGCTACAGACATCAGAACATGGTGTTTGCGTTCATTGCTTTCTCGGGTATGGGTTGGACCGCATCCCAATGTTCGACAATCTTGCCCTCTTCGAGTCTAAAGATATCCATGGCGGCCATTCCTCGATCTCCAGGTTTTGATACCGTGTGTCCATGGGTTATGACATAGTCTCCATCGGCGAAAACTCGTTTGAGTTCCCAATGCGCATCGGGCATTTTTTCGCGTAAGAACTGGATAAAGTTCTTTATTCCCTCCAGATGATCAGCCCCCATCGGGTTATGCTGAACATAGCGCGAGCCGACGTATTTTGATGCTGCCTCGAAATCCTTCTGGTTGATCATCGCCTTATAAAACTCCACCACATTCTTCTTGTTGATTTCCTCCTGGGCTGGGTCTGCTCCATAAACCGGGTAAGCCGCCATGGACGCAAGAATGGCCAATACAAAAACCAAAACGATCTTTCGCATATTGCCCTCCTTTCCTATGAAGTATAATGGAAATATGCCTTGTTCCATAAATTAAACAATATTGAAACCCTATCAAACCTATGCAGATATGTCAACAAAGATTCAAACTATTCTTCTTATCTCCCCTCACCCCGCCCTCTCCCCTGCCTTCGCCGAAGCGGCTACGCGCAGGCAGGCCTGAGGGGAGACGGGAAGGGTGAGGGGAAAAATGTTATTTTTAGACAAAGGGAGGGGATGGAGATGGAAAGATATGAGAATATCCTTGAAACGATCGGGAGAACTCCGATCGTCAGGTTAAACCATATAAACGGCGGGATCAAGTCAAACCTCTGGGCCAAGCTGGAATTTTTCAACCCCGCAGGAAGCGTTAAAGACCGCATGGCCTTATTCATGATCGAAGACGCCGAAAAGAGCGGGCTCCTTAAACCCGGGGGGACGATTGTGGAGAACTCCTCTGGAAATACCGGGGCAGCCCTTGCCATGGTCGCGGCAATCAAGGGGTACCGGTGCATCATTACCATGCCGGACAAGATGAGCGAGGAAAAAAGGAATTTAATGAAGGCTCTCGGGGCGGAAGTCATCGTCACGCCGACGGATGTGCCCCCGGACTCGCCAGAGAGCTACTACAGCGTCGCAAGGAAAATTGCGGACGAAACCCCGGATGCCTGGTATCCGGATCAGTACAACAACCCCAAGAATATTGAAGCCCATTATCGCACCACCGGGCCGGAGATCTGGAGACAGATGGACGGCCAAATCGACTATTTTGTTGGAGGGATTGGCACGGGAGGCACACTTAGCGGCGCAGGGAAGTACCTCAAAGAAAAGAATTCCAAAATGAAGATCATCGCTGTGGACCCGGAGGGCTCGGTATTCTATGGTTATTTCAAAACCGGGAGACTGCCCCAACCTTATGTCTATAAAGTTGAAGGAATCGGGGAAGATTACCTGGTGAAAGCCGTGGATTTCAGCCTCATTGATGACATGGTCCAAGTTACTGACAAGGACTCTTTTCTCATGGCCAGGAGGCTGGCCAGGGAAGAGGGAATTTTTGCAGGAGGGTCCAGCGGCAGCGCGGTCTGGGCGGCGTTAATGGTTGCGGAGACCGCCGGAGAGGGAAAGAATATTGTGGTGATCCTTCCGGATTCGGGTTCCCGGTACCTGACCAAATTCTACAATGACGAATGGATGAAGCAGAATGGATTCCCAGTTTCACCTCTGGCAGAAACCGATGTCCTATAGGCCAGTTTTGCAAAACGCTAAAGTGTTTCGATTCTTTTTGAAGGAGGAGAAGGAACATGAAGTTTGAAACGAAGGCAATTCATGTAGGCGAAGAACCCAATTTCAAGGAAGGTGCCTCAGGGGACGTGGTCATTCCCATTCATCTGTCCTCTACCTTTGCCCGGAAACAGCTGCAAGAGCCCACCCAAGGTTATGAATATTCCCGGACAAGAAATCCCACCCGGGATGCCCTGGAGAAACGATTGGCAGCTCTGGAGGAGGCTGCCTTCGGTCTGGCTTTTGCCTCAGGCATGGCCGCCGAGACCACCCTGGCCTTAACTTTGCTCCATGCTGGGGACCACGTCCTGGCATACGATGATCTATACGGCGGGACCCGACGCTTATTCGAAAGAGTTCTTCACCCGAATTTCAAGGTGAACATCTCTTATGTGGATGCCCGGGACCCGGAGAAGGTGAAAGGCTCGATTCGCGAAAACACCCGACTCATTTGGCTGGAGAGTCCGACCAATCCCCTGATGAGACTCTGTGATATTCAGGCTATCGCCCGGATTGCCAAAAAGGCTAATCTTCCGGTCGTGGTGGATAATACATTTTTGAGCCCCTGCTTCCAGAACCCCCTTGTTTTAGGAGCTGACGTTGTTGTGCATAGCACCACCAAGTACCTGAACGGACATAGCGATTCCGTGGGGGGTGCCATCATGCTTTCAAACGAAAAAATCTACAGAGAGCTCAAGTTCAACCAGAATGCGACGGGTTCGATCCTTTCACCCTTTGACAGTTTTCTGGTCATGAGGGGGATCAAGACTCTGGCCGTCCGTATGAAGGAGCACGAACGGAATGCCTTGCGCATTGCTGAATATCTGGAGGGTCATCTTAGGGTGAAGAAAGTCCACTACCCCGGCTTAAAGAGCCATCCCCAGCATGGGTTAGCGAAGAACCAGGCATCAGGATTCGGTGGAATGATTTCTTTTGAAATCGACGGAGGCTTGGAAGAAGCCGAGAGGTTTTTGGAAAACCTGAACATCTTTGCTCTGGCGGAGAGTTTGGGGGGTGTTGAATCCCTGATCGAGCATCCGGCGAAGATGACCCACGCCTCCATTCCCAGAGAGATGCGGGAGCAGGTCGGGATCACAGATTCCTTGATCCGGGTCTCCGTTGGATTGGAAAATTGCGACGATTTAATCGAGGACCTGGAGCAGGCTTTTCATAAGATGCCTTGATTGCTTGAAATCCCCCATGACAATTGACAGTTCGGTTGGGGTGCAGTAATATTAGACAAAATCTTTGAGGAGGGAATGACTATGCCATGGTTTGTGATGTTGACGTCTTTGACTGAAGAAGGAAGAAAGACCATGTTAATGAACCCCGGCCGGATCTGGGATGTCAACAAAGAGGTGGAGGAGATGGGGGCAAAAATTATAGCCCAGTATGCGACCCTCGGCCCCTATGACTTCGTCAATATTCTCGAAGCTCCCAATAATCAGGTGATCGCCCGCGTTGCTGCCCAGCTGGGATCCAGGGGCACCCTTACCCCCTTGACCATGGCGGCTATCAGTATCGAGGATCTGGTCAAGGAAATGGGCATGGCTAAGGCCATAAAGAAAGACTAGTCAAACATATTTGAAATCTTCCCCTCACCCTTACCCTCTCCCCCTCAGCCTGCCTGCCGGTAGGCAGGGGGAGAGGGTAAGGGTGAGGGGGGAATTCATGTCCTTGTTTTCTTTTGCTCCGCACATTTCCTCCTTGTCCTTCCATTATTTTATCAACGGTTCTGTTAATCCTTAAAAGGCCTTTTTTCTTGACGGAGAGGGGAAAATAAGTTAATTTAATCAAATTTGAATTCTGGGGGCATAAATCTTTAATTTCACATTCTTTTTTTGTAAAACAGGATTTCAGATTGAACTGATTTAAGGGTAAGTTGGAATGGATGAAACAAGCGAACTCATTCAGCAAAGAATCCGAAAATTGGAAGCCTTGAGGAAAGAAGGGGTAGATCCTTATCCGAATGATTTTAAGGTGACCCATACCTCCAAAGATATTCATGAGACCTATGGTTTAAAGCCAGATGAAGAACTGAAATCGGTTGATGAGACTCCCAGCCTGGCAGGGAGGATCATGGCGATCCGGGATTTCGGAAAAGCATGCTTTGTCCAGATTCAGGATCGTGCAGGAAGAATTCAGGTCTACCTTCGGAAAGACATCGTAGGGGACGAAGCCTATCGATGGTTTAAAAGCTTCGATATCGGGGACTTTGTCGGAGTGAAGGGGAGGGTGTTCCGGACAAAGACAGGGGAAGTCACCCTTCAAGCTCAGGCGGTTCAGCTTATCACCAAATCCCTTCGTCCTCTCCCGGAAAAATGGCATGGCCTGACAGATGTTGAGACTCGCTACCGGCATCGCTCGTTGGACCTCATCGCCAACCCCAAAGTCAGAGAGACGTTTCTCATTCGAACCCAGGCTATTCGATGGATTCGAGAATTCTTCACGGATCATGGGTTCGTGGAAGTGGAGACGCCCATGATGCACCCCATTCCCGGAGGGGCAACGGCAAAGCCTTTCAAGACCTATCACAATGCCCTGGGGATGGATCTCTTTCTGAGGGTTGCTCCGGAGCTCTACCTGAAGCGATTGGTGATCGGAGGGTTTGAAAAGGTTTTTGAAATCAATCGCTGCTTCCGAAACGAAGGAATCTCCACCCTCCATAACCCAGAATTCACCATGCTTGAATTCTACCAGAGCTACGCTACCTATGAAGACCTGATCGCCATGACAGAAGAGCTTCTCTGTTCGATGGTGAAAAAGATCTGCGGGGGGTTTTCTCTGACTTATGGAGGGCAGCAGCTCGATTTTACACCGCCCTGGAAGAAGGTTCGCTATCAAGACGCACTGATTCAGTATGGAGGATTCGATCCGGATGTCATCCGGGAGCCTTCGAAAGCCTGGAAGGCGGCTGAAGAACTCGGCCTTGAACTTAAAAAAGGGGCCTCCCATGGACGGGTTCTGGATGATCTCTTCAAAGAGAGAGTAGAGCCCTCTCTTCATCAACCCACGTTCATTACTCACTATCCCACAGAGGTCTCTCCTCTCTCCCGGCGGAACGGGGAGGATCCGGAAGTCGTGGACCGCTTTGAACTCTTCATTGCTGGCCGCGAGATTGCCAACGGGTTTTCGGAACTAAACGACCCGATCGATCAACGGGAACGCTTTCTGAAACAGTTGAGCGAGAAGGAGGACGAAGAGAATGACGGGCTCCGTCTCGACGAGGATTTTCTTCATGCCTTGGAATTCGGGATGCCGCCCACAGCCGGTGAGGGCATCGGTATCGATCGCTGGGTGATGCTCCTGACGGATTCCCCCTCCATCCGGGAGGTGATCTTCTTTCCGCTCCTGCGGTTGGAGAAATAGTCCTCTATGCGATATGAGTGGTTCATCGGTCTGAGATATCTTAAAGCCAAGCGAAAGCAGACCTTCGTTTCGATTATCACGGTGATTTCCATCGTGGGCGTCGCCGTTGGAGTGATGGCCCTGATCATTGTCCTGGCGGTCATGAGCGGTTTTGAAATGACGCTGAAGGAGAAGATTCTGGGCACCTATTCGCATTTGGTCCTTCTGAAGGCCAACCAGGAAGGTTTGGACAACTATGACGAGGTAGCTAAGAAGGCGGAGTCCGTGAAAGGAGTTCTTTCCGCTTCCCCATTCATCTTCAGCCAGGTCATGATCTCAACGGAGTCCAACGCCTCCGGAGTTGTACTCAAGGGAATCGATCCGGACCGGGTCAGGAAAGTAACCGAATTAGCCGAACAACTCAAGGCAGGACGGCTTCAGGACCTGAAAGGGGAACGGGAAGGAGGCCTTCCTGGAATCATCCTGGGGGGGGAGCTGGCTAAAAATCTCTCCATCTCTGTAGGCGAGGCGATCCAAGTCATCTCTCCACTGGGCACCCTCACGCCCATGGGGATGGCGCCCAAAATGAAGCGCTTTCGGGTTGTCGGGATCTTCCACTCGGGAATGTACGAGTACGATAATACGCTGGCGTATATCTCCCTTGAAAGCGCGCAAAAGTTCTTCGGCATGGGGAACCGCGTCACCGGAATCGAGATCAAAACAAAGGACATCTATCAAGTCAAGGAGATCGGAAAAGAGATTCGTAGAAAGTTAGGGTTTCCTTACTGGACGAGAGACTGGATGGAAATGAATCGCAACCTCTTCGCCGCCCTTCGTCTGGAAAAGATTGCGATGTTTATTATCCTGGTATTGATCGTTCTGGTGGCGGCCTTCAACATCATTTCCACTTTGATCATGGTGGTGATGGAGAAGAATCGGGACATTGCCATCCTGAAAGCCATGGGCGCTCCCTCGGGGGGAATCCTGAAGATTTTTATCATCGAAGGATTGGTGATTGGCGTTGTGGGAACGGTGCTTGGAGCGGTCCTCGGCCTTGGAGCAGCTTTGAATCTGGAAAAGATCACGGGATGGGTCGAACATCTTTTTGGGTTCAAGATTCTTGCGAGCGATGTCTATTATATTGACAAGCTCCCTTCGCAGGTGAATCCTTTCGATGTCAGCCTGATTGTTGTGACGGCCATTCTGATCAGTCTCCTGGCCACCCTCTACCCTTCCTGGAGGGGTTCAAGACTGGATCCTGCTGAGGCTCTTCGATATGGGTAAGTCAAGAACCTCGCTGAAAGAGGAAGCGCAAAGGGCTTTCTCCCGGGGGGACTGGAAGAAAGCCCTCGATCTTTTCCAGAAGGTTTGCATTCAGGCTCCTGAGGATCTCCGGTCTCAATTGAGGGTTGCAGAGCTGCTGGAACGACTGGGTCAGCGGAATAACGCGATTCAGGAATATCGAAAGGCGGCAGAAGCCTACTCCAAGGAAGGTTTTCTCCTGAAAGCGATCTCTGTTTGCAAGATGATTTTGAGGGTGGACCCTTCCAATCAGGAGACAAAGGGATATCTGGAAAAGCTTTACCGGGAGAGGGCGAAGGAGATGAAATCCCTCCAGCCCTTTATGCAACTTCCTCTCTTTTCCGAACTCCATGAACGGGAACAGGAATTGTTGCTCCAGCACTTTCGGGTTACAGGTTATGCAAAAAACAGTTTGATCTTCCGGGAGGGAGAACAAGGAGATTCCCTTCTCATCATAGGCCAGGGGGAAGTATCGGTCACCAAACTGGAGGCCAAGGGAAAAGAGGTCCCGATTTCCACGCTCAGGGCAGGAGACGTCCTGGGTGAGTTTGGTCTGCTGATCGACCAAAAGAGGCATGCGACGATCAAGGCCATGACAGAATGCGAGATTCTTGAGATTCCTAAAAAAGAGCTCGATGAGATCACAAGGAATCATCCGCGGATCGAAGAAGTGCTTTCCAAAATGGTTAAGACTCGAGTCTTTGACACGGTCCTGGCTTTGTCACCCCTGTTTTCTCCTCTTACTTCCACCGAAAGAGAGGAACTCATCGGGCGGTTTCATCTGGTCAAAGTCCCCGGCGACACACTCCTCTTCAGGGGAGGAGATCCTCCCTCCTCTCTGTACATTATTAAAAACGGAGAAGTGGAAATATTTACCCAAGACCGGAAGGGGAGAAGGGTCCGCTTGGAGACATTGAAAAGTGGTGACTTCTTCGGGGAGATCGGTCTCTTTCTGGATAAACCACGCATGGCCTTCGCGCAAACGACGCGTCCGTCAGAACTCCTTGAACTGACCAGAGAGGAGACGGGAAGGTGTTTCCTGCGGTATCCGGCCCTCCAGCAGGCTCTCAAAAAAATTACTTCTGAACGCCTTGGAATGATCAAAGAGATCCTTTCCCGGGAAAAGGCAGGGAGGATGGAGGGAGGACCTCATTGAGCGAACTCATCCAGGTCCAGCAGCTCTCAAAATCTTTTGGAAACGGGGCCAAACGGCTCGAAGTCCTCAAAGAAATCGATCTTGTTTTCCGGCACAATGAAATGGTCGCCATTGTGGGCGCCTCGGGAGTGGGGAAGACGACCTTCCTCCATATTCTGGGCACCCTGGAGCGGCCGACTTCAGGAAAGGTTTTTTATGAAGGGAAGGATATTTTTACCAAGAATGAAAAGGACCTGGCCTCTTTCCGGAACCGGGAGATAGGCTTTGTCTTTCAATTCCATCATCTTCTCCCCGAGTTCAATGCATTGGAGAACACGATGATGCCATGCCTGATACAGGGGATGACCAAGGATGAGGCGACCCAGCGAGCGGAGGCAATTCTCAGCGCTGTGGGTCTCGGCGATCGCCTTAAGCACAAGCCGGGGGAACTATCCGGCGGGGAGCAGCAGCGTGTCGCCGTGGCAAGGGCGTTAGCCCTGGAACCGAAAGTTCTGCTGGCCGATGAACCGACTGGCAACCTGGATACCAGGACAGGAGAAACGGTCTTTGAACTTCTGAAAGAATTGAACCGGACCAAGGGAGTGACATTGATCATGGTTACTCACAATAAGCAATTGGCTGACCGGATGCCCCGTCAAATCCATATGGTGGACGGGAAGGCATTAGGGTGAGATAAATCAGCGTGAGTGTCAGTGCGAGTGTGAGTAATATCAAGTCGATGTGAATATGAGTTATTTTAGGCTGACACTAACACTCACACTAATTGAGGAATTCCTATGAGACGGATCTGGTTGACTATCCTGATTTTACTTCTCCTTTTCGGAATCTGTTTCGGTGGAGAAGAAGATATTTACAAAATTACGATCCTCGGGAATGTAAAGGTCGAACAGGGGGTCATCCGGGGAGCGGTGAAAAGCCGGGAAGGCGGGCCTTTTTCTATCGAACAGGTCCGCGAAGATTTGAGGTCCATCTTCGGAACGGGATACTTTGCTGATGTCCAGGTGGATATTAAGTCCGGGCCCCAGGGCAAGGAAATCATTTTTATCGTTGTGGAAAAGCCCTCGATCAAAGAGGTCGTGATTACGGGAAACAAGAAAGTGAAGCTGGACGATATCAAGGAGAAGGTCACGCTGCCCCCACGATCCATTCTTAACCTTGAAAAGGTAAAAGAGAATGCAGAACTGATCCGGAAACTCTATTTTTCCAAGGGATATTACGGGGTCGGTATCGAACATCACGTGGACTACTTAGAAACAAATGAGGCCATTGTCCGATTCCAGATCACAGAAGGAGAGAAGGGCAGTATTCAAAAGATCGTGTTCAAAGGGAACCGGATGATCAAGTCATCCGACTTGAAGAAAGCGATGCAGACGAAGGAGCACAACCTCCTTTCCTTCATCACCAAAAGAGGTATTCTTGACGAGGACATTCTCAAAAACGATGATCAGGTCCTCAGCGCGTATTATGCCGATCATGGGTTTCTCGATGTCAAAGTCTCGGAACCCAGGATCGACCTCAGCCATCCTAAAAAGATTCGGATCGAAATCGATATTACGGAGGGGCCTCAATACCGAATTGGGACCATCGATTTCAAAGGAGATGTTCTTACAACCAAAGAGGATCTCTTCAAGGTGATTAAGATCAAGAGGAACGATATCTATAGTAATTCAGCCATTCGAAGGGATATCAACGCCCTCACGGGAAAGTTTGCAAATCAGGGTTATGCGTATGTGGAGATTTCACCGGAAACCTCTGTCGATTCGAAAAATTTCGTCGTGAACCTCCTTTTGGACATCGATAAGAAGAAACAGGTCTTTATTGAAAAGATTCAGATTTCGGGGAACACCAAGTCCCGTGACAAAGTTCTCCGGCGGGAACTTCTGCTGGCCGAAGGAGAGCTTTATAGCGCCGAGAAACTCAACCAGAGTCGGAGCCGGCTGAAGCGGACCGGTTACTTTAAAGAGGTCGACATTACGGACAGCCGGGGAAGCGCGGAGGATAAGATTAACCTGGATATCAAGGCGGAAGAGGCGCCGACAGGGTCCCTCAGTTTCGGGGTTGGGTACAGCAGCATCGAAAGTGTGGTGGGGACAGCGACGGTTTCCGACCGCAACCTCTTCGGTCTGGGTTACTCGGGTGTTTTGAAATTCGCCCTTGGAGCCAAGACGAGAGATTTCCGACTCGGATTTACCGATCCCTATTTTTTGGGTTATCCTTATTCCGCAGGAATTGACCTCTACAACGAAGAAGTTGAAATCTTCGATACCTATTCCTACAAGATCATTGGAGGAGACTTACGCTTTGGAAAGGAACTCACCGAGACGCTCCGCGCCGACTTGATGTATAAGCTGGAGAATGTCAGTGTCTTTGATGTTTCAGCGGACGCTTCCCGGTTTATCCGGGAGCAAGAAGGGAAAAGGACGACGAGTTCTCTCTCCCTGACTTTCACCAGGGATACCCGTGACGATTTTTTTACTCCCACACGCGGGGCTCGGCACAGCATTTTAATTGGGAATGCCGGAGGGGTTTTGGGAGGCGACAACTACTTTGTGAGAGTATCGGGAGAGACCAGCTGGTTTTTCCCTGCGCCTTTGAAGACAGTTCTCAACCTCCGGGGAAAAGCGGGTTTTATTGAACCCTACGGGGGGAAAAAGACGCCGATTTATGAAAAATTCTTTGTAGGGGGACTTCAGACCGTCCGGGGGTTCGAATACGGGATTGCCGGCCCTTTAGACGAGAACAGGGATCCCCTTGGGGGAGAGAAGTTGTTGGTATTCAATTCTGAGCTGACTTTTTTCCTCTCCCGCGAGATTGGCTTGCGGGGCGCCGTCTTTTGGGATATTGGAAAAGGATTTGATCGCTTGAGAGATATTACCCCCTTGAAGACAGGAGCCGGGGTGGGGATCCGTTGGTTCTCCCCATTCGGCCCCATCCACTTTGATGTCGGCTTCAATCTCAATCCCAAAGAGGGAGAAAAGGGGAGGGTGATGGAGTTTACCGCAGGGACCGTTTTTTAGTCCTATGAATGGAATTGTATGCATGAATAAAAACGATCCTTTTATAATATCCAATTATAATATCCAAAGGGTTCTAAAATCCGAAGCACGAAATACGAAATTCGAAACAATTTCTAATGTTCAAAATCCAGGAAAATGATGCTTTTTTGTTTTGGTCATTTGAACATTTGGATTTCGGATTTGTTTCGGATTTCGATATTCGGATTTTGGGTTTTTGAATAATTACTTTTAGGAGGACAAAAACAATGCATGGGAAAAGGCTAGGATGGGTTATTGGGATCATTCTCATAGCAGGATGGGTTGGATCGGGTTGGGGTTCGGATTTGAAGATCGCTTGTGTTGATTTTGGAAAAGTGATGAATGAATGTCAGGCCGGGAAGGATGCGATGAAGGCGTTCAGCAAGGAACAGGAAAAACTCCAACGCCAGAACGGGGAGAAGCAGAAAGAGCTTCAAACGATGAAGGAATCCCTGGAAAAACAGACTGCCATGCTGACTTCGGAGGCAAGGGCGTCGAAGGAGAAGGAATACCAGACAAAAGTCCGGGAGTATCAGCGGTGGATGGAAGACAACGATAAGGAGATTCGGCAGAAGGCGGCTGAGCTCGAGAAGACGGTTGGAATGGGATTGCAGAAAGTGATCAAGAAATTGGGAGAGGAGGAAGGATATACACTCATTCTGATGAAGAATGAGAACTTTGTGCTTTTTGCCTCCAAGGCGATTGATATCACGGATCGCGTCATCAAAGCCTATGATGCACAGAAGAAATAAGGGAAGACCATGAAGAAACGTTTGAGAGAATTGGCGGAACTGGTGGGTGGGACGATCTTCGGAGACGAAGAAATGGAAATTTCCGGGGTGGGAACCATCGAAGATGCCAAGCCAGGGGAGATTACCTTTGCCTCCAGTCCCCGTTACTTTGGGAAATTGAGCGAAAGCCGGGCATCGGCCGTTATCGTTTCAAAGGAGATTCCTCAGGCGAGCAAGCCTCTTCTCTGCGTTGCAAACCCTTATTTGGCTTTTGCAAAAATCCTCAACCTCTTTTCCTATCAGCCCTATGCATCCCGAGGTATCGATTCCAGGGCCTTCGTGAGCCCCGCAGCCCGGATAGGAAGGGACGTGACGGTTTACCCCTTTGCCTGGGTTGGAGACCACTGCCAGATCGGGGACCGGGTGATCCTCTATCCCGGGGTTTTTGTGGGAGAGGGTTCATCCGTTGGAGAAGAATCCACCCTTTTCCCGAGCGTTTCCATATATCCCGGGACGATCATTGGAAAACGGGTCATCCTGCATAGCGGGGTCGTGGTAGGAAGCGATGGATTCGGCTATGTAAAAGAAGGACGGAAGAATGTGAAGATTCCTCAGGTGGGAACCATCGAAATCGAAGACGATGTAGAGATTGGAGCGAATACGACCATCGATCGAGCGACCCTGGGCAAGACTATTATTCGGAGAGGCGTCAAGATCGACAACCTCGTGCAGGTGGCTCATAACGTGATCATCGGAGAAGATTCGGTCATCGTCGCCCAGGTGGGTATTGCCGGGTCAACCCGGATTGGCAGCAATGTTACTCTCGCCGGGCAGGCCGGAGTGGCGGACCATGTTGAAATTGGGGACAATGTCATGGTGGGTGGCCAGTCCGGAGTGATGGGTACCTTGCCCTCCAATGCCGCCTATTCGGGGCGTCCTGCGATGCCCCACCGTGAATCCCTCCGGATCATGAGCGTTTATCAGAAATTGCCCGATATGAAAAAAACACTTCTTGACCTGGAAAAGCGGCTCGCTGGGATCGAGAAAGCGATCTCTTCAAAAGGGAAGGAGAAATAAATGATCGATATCAAGGAAATCCTGACGACGCTCCCCCATGCCTATCCTTTCCTGCTTGTGGACCGGATTGTTGAAATGGAACCGGCCAAGCGCATTGTCGGAATCAAGAATGTGACCTATAATGAGCCTTTTTTCCCGGGACATTTCCCGGGCCGGCCGATTATGCCCGGGGTCCTCATTGTGGAAGCCATGGCCCAGACTGCCGGAATCCTCGCTTTCAAATCGATTTCGGGAGAGGACCAGGGGAAACCCGTTTATTTCTTGGCAATCGACAATGTCCGGTTCCGGAAGCCGGTCATTCCCGGAGACCAGCTTCGCCTTGAACTCGAGGTGACCCGGCACCGCCAATCCATATGGGGATTTAAAGGGCAGGCCTTTGTGGACGGGAATCTCGTGGCCGAGGCGGAGCTGCTGGCTATGTTAGGAGAGGAGAAATGATCCATCCCACTGCCATTATCGACCCGAAGGCCGAGCTCAGCGAGCGGGTTGAGGTTGGACCTTACACCGTTATTGAACGGGGAGTTGTCATCGGGGAAGGGACGAAGATCGGACCCCATGTAGTGATCCGGGAAGGGACTCAAATCGGAAAGGGTTGTCAGATCTTTCAATTTGCTTCGATTGGAGAAGCTCCCCAGGCCTTCGCTTATAAAGGAGAGAAGACATACCTTGCCGTGGGCGATCAAAACATTGTGAGGGAGTGTGTAACCCTCCATCGAGGCACGGTTCATGGGGGCGGAAAAACCGTGATCGGGAATCGGAACTACTTCATGGCTTATTCTCACGTTGCCCACGACTGCCAGATCGGAGATCATGTTACGCTGGCCAACTGCGCCGCATTGGCAGGACACATCCTGATTGAAGACCACGCCTTTATCGGCGGCCTCTCCGCCATCCACCAGTTCTGCCGGATTGGAACCCATGCATACGTCAGCGGCCTGACCGGGGTCTCCCTGGACATTCCTCCCTATATGCTGGCGGCTGGGGACCGGGCCAGACTTTTTGGCCTGAACTCAGTCGGCCTTGATCGCCATCGTTTTCCAGAAGAAACCCAGAGGGCCCTTAAGAAGGCCTACAGGACCATTTTCCGTTCCAGTCAAACCCTGGAAAAAGCGATCAAGCAGGTTGGAGATGACGAGATTTTCCTGATTTCTGAAGTCCAGCATCTGCTTGAGTTCATTCAGCACACCAAGAGGGGGATTACTCGATAAGTGGAAAGAATCAAAGTGGGTGTGGTGGGAGTTGGATACTTTGGCCAATACCATGCAGAGAAATATGCGGGGATGGAGGGAGTGGAACTGGTTGGGGTTGCGGATGTGGATTCGTCACGGGTAGAAGAAGTTGCTCACCGTTTTCAGACCCGGCCCTTTTACGATCATAGAGATCTCATCGATAAAGTGCGGGCCGTCAGTATTGCCGTCCCAACCCAATACCATTATCAGGTAACGGCGGATTTCTTCAATCAGGGTGTGGATGTCCTTCTGGAAAAGCCAATCACCAGTACTCTCGAAGAAGCGAATCGATTGATCGAACTGGGGAAAGCGAAAGGTCTCATCTTGCAGATAGGCCAGTTAGAGCGGTTCAACGGAGCCTTTGTCGCCTCGAAGGAGATCATTCAGAATCCTCTCCGGATTGAATCTTTTCGAACGAGCCCCTTTCCAGGGAGAGGAATCGATGTGAATGTTGTCCTCGATTTGATGATTCATGATATTGACATTCTTCTCAGTGTTGTTCCCTCAGAGGTTAGACAGATACACGCCTCAGGAATGCCTGTTGTCACCCCTCAGTTGGACACCGCCAGCGCCAGGGTCGAGTTTGAGAATGGGTGTATTGCCAATTTAGAAGCCAACCGGGTTGCAGAGGAGAAGGTTCGAAAGACCCGAATTCATCAAGCGAATGGGTCCCTTACGATCGACTACCTTTTTCAAAGGGCTTCTTTCTCCAGGAGAGGAATGGTTTCGGATGAAGGGACGTCCGGTGAGCCCTGTCAGGAGATCCCCGTTCAAAAAGTCGATCTCCTGGGGGCTGAGATTCAATCCTTCCTGCAGAGTGTCAGGCACCGCAAGGCTGCCCGTGTTTCCGGATGGGATGGAAGACGGGCGTTGGAGGTTGCCCTGAAGATCGTCCGGACAATCAGCGAAGAAACCCAACCCTCAAAAACCGAGCAAAACTGAAACGATGAAATCAAAAAACGTTTTGATGGTTGCGGGAGAAGCCTCAGGGGATCTCCACGGCGCCCATCTGGTAGATGCCATACACCTCATCAACCCGCAGATCCGTTTCTTCGGCGTAGGCGGCCAGGGATTGAAGAGCAAAGGGATGGAGATTCTCTATCCCTCTCATTTGCTTGCTGTGGTAGGGATCACGGAGGTTCTCTTCAGGCTCAGACCCATCCTTAAAACTCTTCATGGATTGAAGCGGACTTTAGATCAAACAAGGCCGGACCTGGTCATCCTCATCGATTTCCCCGATTTCAACCTGAGAGTGGCGAGGATGGCTCATCGACTGGGCATTCCCGTACTCTACTACATCAGTCCTCAGATTTGGGCATGGCGGTCGGGAAGAATAAAGCAGATCGTACGGTGGGTGAAGAAGATGGTTGTTCTCTTCCCCTTCGAGGTGGCTTTTTACCAGGCAGCGGGTGTCAATGTGGAGTGGGTGGGTCACCCCTTGCTCGACCTGGTAAAGCCTTCCCTCCTCCCTGGGGAGGCTGTTCAGCAATTCGGACTTGATCCGGCCCGGCGTGTGATTGGCCTGCTTCCAGGAAGCCGCGCTCATGAGATAGAGCGGCTTCTTCCTATTCTTCTTGCTGCTGCTCAATTACTCTACAGGGAGATGCCGGACCTTCAATTTATTATTCCCGTAGCCCCCGGGATTTCAAAAGGGGATTTATCCCCTTGGCTGATGAAGGTTCCAATTCCTGTGACACTGGTGGAAAACCAGATCTACGATGTGATGAACGTATCTGAGCTTTTGATTACTGCCTCCGGGACGGCAACCCTTGAGGGAACGATTCTCAAGAAACCGATGATTATCCTTTATCGGGTTTCCTCCCTCTCTTACCTGGTTGGCAGGGCTCTGGTGAAGGTAAAGTATATCGGACTCCCCAATCTGGTAGTCGGGAGAAAAGTGGCGCCCGAGCTGATCCAGGGCGAGGCCAACCCGGAGAGGGTCGCCGAGGAAGCACTAAAAATTCTCAGAGATCCCGATCTTCAGCGAGAGATGACCGGGGCCATGGCGGAAGTGTGCCGGAGCCTTGGAGAACCGGGTGCAGTCCAGCGGGCCGCCCGCATCGTTTGCTCCTTGCTTGACGAAGTGGAAGTATGATACGATGTCACCTGCCCAAGGCGGGTAGTTCGGTGCGTGGGTATGGGGTCGTTTTATGTCACTCTATCGCAGACTCCTTAAGCTGGCTAAACCCTATTGGATCAAGTTATGCCTTGCCATCCTGTGTATGGTCTTTTACGCCCTCTCAACCTCTGCTCAGGCATACCTTTTCAAACCCGTCATCGACGGTGTCTTGCTCAATCAGGAGAAGATCCCACCCCTCGTGACGAAGATCATCACCCAGCTTCACCTTGAAAAACTGTTCCTCGTCAAGGGGACGGAGATGCTCCGTATCCTGCCCGTTGCTATTGTCCTGCTATTCCTGCTGCGGGGCATCTTCGGTTATGGTCAGGCCTACCTCATGAACTTCGTCGGCCTGAAAGTAATCGCGGACATCCGGGAGAAACTGTACAATCATCTCCAGACCCTTCCGCTCTCATTTTTTGCAAAGACATCCACGGGTACTCTTATCTCGCGAATTACGAACGATGTCAATCTGATTCAGGGAGCGGTTTCCAATACCATCACGGGGGTTTTGAAAGATGTCTTCACCATCTTCGGCCTGATTGCAGTGATCTTCACCCAGAGTTGGAAGCTTGCGATCATTGCCTTCCTCATTTTGCCGTTAGGAATCCTTCCGATCAAAGAGCTTGGAAAGCGAGTCCGAAAGTTTGCCCGGAAGGGGCAACAACGGTATGGCCTCCTCACCACCTTTCTCCATGAGACCATCACCGGGAACAGGATTGTCAAGGCATTCAATATGGAGGAGTACGAGAAGCGGCGCTTCGCCGAAGAAAATGGCCGGCTCTTCAGGACCTTCCTCAAACGGGCAAGGATCCGGGCTCTTTCCCATCCTTTGATGGAATTATTGGGGGGCATTGCAGCGGCCCTCATCACCTGTGTGGGCGGGATTCTGATCACGCGAGGCGAAATGACTCCGGGAACATTTATATCCTTCCTGGCGGCCTTTTTCATGCTCTATGCTCCCATTCGTGAATTGAGCAAGGTCAACCTCGAGATTCAAGAAGGCCTGGCGGGAGCAGCGCGGGTCTTCGAGCTTCTCGATACCCCAACGGCAATCAAAGACGAAGAAGGAGCCATTCTGCTGCCCTCGATTGCGAAGGGGATCGATTTCGAGAATGTGACTTTCAAATACGATGGCGAAGCCGTCCTTAAGAAGATCGATCTTCATGTGAACGTGGGGGAGATGATTGCTCTGGTGGGAATGAGCGGCGCCGGTAAGACCTCTCTCGTCAACCTCCTGCCCCGCTTTTATGATGTTGAAGAAGGCTCCATTCTGATCGATGGCTGCGACATCCGCAACGTCACCATGCGCTCTTTGAGGGACCAGATCGGACTGGTCACGCAACAGACGATTCTTTTTAATGATACCATCCGGAACAACATTGCTTATGGCAGCCAAACCCGTTCGGACCGGGAGATTGAGGATGCAGCCAAGGCAGCCAATGCCCATGATTTTATCCGGAAGCTGCCCCAGGGGTACGATACCGTAATCGGGGAACAGGGGGTGAAGCTTTCAGGCGGAGAACGGCAGCGCCTTTCCATTGCCAGGGCTGTATTGAAGAATGCCCCGATCCTGATCCTGGATGAGGCCACCTCCTCCCTCGATTCGGATTCCGAAGGGGAAGTTCAAAAAGCACTGGAACAATTGATGAAAAATCGGACCGTGTTTGTGATTGCCCACCGGCTCTCTACGATCCGGAATGCCCATCGGATCATCGTGCTTTTTGAAGGCAAGGTCGTCGAGGAGGGGACGCATGAAGAGCTCATGGCCCGGGACGGGGAGTATTGCCGACTCTACAATCTTCAATTCAAAGATGACGGAAGAGATATCTACAGGGCCCAAAAAGGGAAAAAAGCCCATTCAATATAAGAGCAAGGAAGAACGGAAGGATGGAATATTGGAATACCGGGTTGAATAAATAGATGTTTTATTTTTTCCCCATGATTCCATCATTCCAATATTCCAGTTAGAATTGCTTTATTGTGATGTATGTTTCTTAAACCATTAAAAAAGAGATTTGTGGCGTGGTTGGGTCCCTGGCTTGCTTATGGGGTCATCAAGATTCTTGGGCGAACCATGCGGTTCGAGGAAGTGAAATTAGAATTCCTGAAGCCATTCCTGGAGAGTGGAGCCCCTATTATTGGGGCTTTATGGCATGGGAGGCTTTTGATGATGCCTTGGGCCTATCTAAACAAGAAGGGAAGAAAGCTGAGCTTTCTGGTCTCTTCCCATCGGGACGGGCAGATTGTGGGAAGGGCACTGGAACGATTCGGTTTCCATTCAATTTTAGGTTCGACCAAGCGAGGGGGGTCTGCTGCTCTCAAAGAGATGGAGGAAGCCATCCGGGATGGTTTTGATGTCGCCATCGTTCCCGACGGACCGAGAGGACCTCGCTGTCATGCTGAATTTGGTGTGATCGAATTGGCAAGAAGAACGGGAAGGCCCGTGATTCCTATTACATTCAGCGCTTCGAAGAAAAAAATCTTAGAAACATGGGATCGGTTCCTCCTCCCGTACCCTTTTTCAAAAGGGGTCTTTATCTGGGGAGAGCCGATCTACGTCGACCCGCAAGGGGACCGGGCGCTTGTTGAGGAGAAGAGACTTCTTCTGGAGAAACGTCTGAATGAAATGACCGAAGAAGCAGACCGGTATTTTACTGAATATCGAAATCCGAAGCACGAAATCCGAAACAGGCACGAATTACCAAAATAGAAGAATCCACGGAGAAATACTTGGTTTCGGAATTTGATTTTCGGATTTTGGATTCATTTCGAGTTTCGATATTTGATTTTCGGATTTCGGATTTATGAAGAGATTTTTGCTCCTATGGTCTACTTTTTTTATAACTTTTTTCTGACTCTTTTTCTTCTCCTTTTAACTCCCTATCTCTTTGTTCGAAGTCTTTTCGATAAGCCATTCCGGAATGCTTTGTACCAAAGATTGGGTTGTTTCCCAGAATTCGCCCCCAAGGGAACGATCTGGTTCCATGCCGCTTCCGTGGGCGAAGTCTTTTGTTCGATTCCTCTCGCCCGAAGACTCAAGGCAGAATTCCCGCATCTTCCCCTTGTTTTGACCACCATGACTGCAACGGGAAATGAAATGGCTAAAAAAAGCCTTCCTCAAGCAGAGGCCGTTCTTTTTTTCCCCTTGGATCAATCGCTCCTTCTGGGGAGGATGATCAAGAAGATCAAACCCGGTCTCCTCCTCATTGCCGAGACTGAACTTTGGCCCAATCTCTTCCGGGTCTGCGGGAAGAAGAACATCCCGCTTCTTCTTTTTAACGGAAGGATTTCCGATCGATCCTTTCCAAATTATCTTTTCTTCAGGTTTTTCTTTAGAGCCTGTTTGAAATACGTCTCTCTGTTTCTCATGCAGACGGAGAAAGACCGCCAGCGAATTATTAAGATCGGCGCTTCCCGCGAAAGGACAAGGGTGGTGGGAAATATTAAATTTGACCAGGAGGTTTCTGCCATCTCCCTGGAAGAGAGAACTGCATTAGCTCAGTCCCTTTACCTCAAAGGCGAAGAGAAGATCATCATCGGGGGATCGACTCACTCCGGCGAAGAGGAGATCCTCTGTTCCCTTTTCAAAGGGCTGAAGGAAACCTGTTCTAACCTGCTCCTGATCCTCGCTCCGCGTCATCTCAATCGTCTGGAGGAGGTAGAGGGGATTCTAAACCGGATGGGTCTTTCATGGATGAAAAGGACTTCTTTCCTTCCGGGTCAGAGTTCTTCAAACAGAAAACGGGAGAGACCTGAAGTTATCCTCCTGGATACCATGGGTGAATTGGTGAAGTTCTACAGTCTCGGAACATTGATATTCATTGGAGGGAGTCTTGTCCCCGTGGGTGGGCACAATCCGATTGAGCCTCTGTTCTACAGGAAATGTGTTTTTTTCGGTCCACACATGTTTAACTTCTTGGAAATCAGCAGCCTTTTGGTAGATACAGGAGGAGCCATCCAGGTAAGGGGAAAAGAAGAACTTGCTTCCCAATGGAAAGACCTTTTATCGGATGAGAAGCGCTGCGAGGAATTTGGAGAGAGGGGTTACCAATTTCTTCTTCGTCACCGTGGAGCAACGGAAAGAATGATGAAGGAGATCAGACCTTTTCTCGTCCAAATGCGGAATGCGGTCGGTACGACCGCCCGTACCGTGGCGGATTCCCCCGGAATGGGGAATTATAAACAATCTCAGAATAGTCATGACATCTGATCACCCCCACCCTAACCCTCCCCCCATCAATGGGGAGGGAATTTATTATTTTCCCCTCTCCCCCCGTGGTCCGGTCTAATCGACTGGCGGGTGAGGGGGGCGGGCTCCGAATTTGATATGCGCTGGCGTATTGATCAACTTTTATATCAGAAAGAGGAAGCCTTCTGGCTGAGAGTCCTTCTTTTCCCCCTTTATTTACTCTCTATCCCATATGGGTGGAGCGTTAGGGCGAGAACTTTTTTTTACGCCCGCGGCCTGCTAAACACGAAACGCCTTCCCTGTCCGGTCATCAGTGTTGGGAACATCACTGTGGGCGGAACGGGGAAAACACCGTTGGTCGTGGCATTAGCAAAGGGTTTGAAGGAGAGAGGGGTTACGGTGGCGGTTCTGAGCAGGGGCTACCGAAGATCAAGGACCGCTGGTTCTGTCGTGAGTGATGGCCGGACGATCCATCTTCCGCAGGAGGGGTCGGGGGATGAGCCTTACTGGATGGCCAGCAACCTCCCGGAAATTCCGGTTCTGGTAGGAAAGGACCGGTACCTCAATGGTCAGAAGGCCATTCGGGAGTTCAATGTTCGATGTCTCATCCTGGACGATGGTTATCAGCATCTGCAGCTTCATCGCGACCTCAACATTGTCCTGGTCGATTCCCAGGCTGGTTTTGGGAACCGTTATCTCCTCCCCAGGGGTGTATTAAGAGAGCCCATTGCCCATATTCAACGAGCTCATCTCATCCTCTTTACCAAAGTGGAGCGCGTTGAGGAATGTTTTCCTATGGAGGCCGCCCTTCGCGAGACTCATCCCTCTTCATCTATCTTCCATAGCCGTTACGAACCCATGGGGTTGATTGGATCAAAAGGGGAGGAGGAGGAAATCGAGTCACTTCGCGGAAAGAAAGTTTTTGCTTTTTCCGGAATCGCAAGGCCTGAATCCTTCGCTTTCATCCTAAGGAAAAATGGGGCAAAGATTGTGAAAGAGGTTTTCTTTCCGGATCACCATCTTTATACGGGGAAGGACCTGGCATGGATCCAAAAAGAGAGTACGGGGGTAGATAGGGTTGTCACAACCGAGAAAGATATGGTAAAATTACAGACTCTGAATATGGGCCAGCATTCCATCTGGGCCCTCCGTATTGAAATAAGGCTATGGGAAGAGGAAGAGTTTTTTAAAAAAGTAATGGAGATATTTTGATCAAAGTTTACGCCGCGTCCAGTCCGGTAGGGAACGGTTTCAAACCGTTCCTCATACCAGCGGGAATCGATGCATCACCTTTAGCTTAAGAGAAAGGAAAAAGAATGAACGAACTGGTCAAGATCTTTGACACGACGTTGCGGGATGGGGAGCAATCCCCCGGGGCGGCCATGAACTTGGGTGAAAAGGTAAGGGTGGCCCAGCAGCTGGAAAAACTGAATGTGGATATCATTGAGGCCGGATTCCCGATCTCTTCCGAGGGAGACTTTGAGGCGGTCAGGGCGATTTCAAAAACGATCAAGCGCTCGGAGATAGCAGCCCTGGCACGCACAAACCCTCATGACATCGATCGGGCTTGGGAGGCGGTCAAGGGAGCCAGATTCCCTCGAATTCATACATTCATTTCAACTTCGGACATCCACCTCAGACACCAGCTTAAAAAAACAAAAGAAGAGGTAATTCGAATCACCTCTCAATCTGTGGCCAGGGCAAAACGATACACCTCCAATGTCGAATTTTCAGCAATGGATGCTACCCGGACCGAAGTCGAATTTCTTGTGGCCGTTATTGAAGCTGCGATTCGGGCAGGCGCTACCACGATTAACATCCCGGATACCGTGGGGTATGCGGTCCCTTCCCAGTTTGGAGAATTGATCCGGGCTATCCGGCAGAAGATAAAAAGGATAGAGGAAGTTACTTTGAGCGTTCACTGCCACAATGATCTCGGCCTGGCCGTGGCAAATTCTTTAGCCGCCATTCAAAATGGCGTCAGGCAGGTGGAGTGTACCATCAACGGGATCGGCGAAAGAGCCGGGAACACCTCCCTGGAAGAGGTCGTAATGGCGATCCGAACGCGGAAAGATCTCTTCCCTTATCAAACGAGGATTCTTTCCAAACACATCTATGCCACGAGCCGTTTAGTTTCCAAGATCACCGGTATGGTCGTTCAGCCCAATAAGGCCATTGTGGGAGCCAATGCCTTTGCTCATGAATCGGGAATTCATCAGGATGGCGTGCTAAAGGAGAAACTGACCTATGAGATTATGACCCCTGAATCCGTTGGGATTTCAAAGACCTCTCTTGTCCTGGGAAAGCTTTCCGGCCGGCATGCCTTCAGGGAGAGGCTGAAGAATATTGGGTTTACTCTTCCCGAGGCGGATTTCGAACTTGCTTTCAACCGTTTCAAACAACTGGCAGACAAAAAGAGGGAAATCTTTGATGAGGATATAGAGGCCATCGTCGTTGAGGAGGTTCTCCGAGTGCCCAAACGGTTTAAGCTGGTTTATCTGAACGTGGTCGCCGGAAATGTCACGGTTCCTACGGCCACCGTCAAGATGGAGGTGGATGGGAAATTGCTTCAGGAGGCAGGGTTTGGAGACGGTCCTGTCGATGCGACTTTCAAAACGATCAAGAAGATCACCCGCACAAAATCGAAGCTCCTGCAGTTTGCGATCAATGCCATTACCGGCGAAACAGAAGCGCAGGGCGAGGTAACCGTGAAGCTGGAAGAGAAGGGGAATACCGTAATCGGTCAGGGAGCGGACACCGATGTGATTGTGGCCAGCGCCAAGGCCTACATCAATGCCTTAAACAAGATGGAATTCAGGAAACAGAAACTGGTAGGAATGTAAACTGTAAAATTCAAAATTCAAAACTCAAAATTCAAAATTGAAAACACCTTTACTATCAATATGATGGATAAACAAACAGAGCGGATATGAAAACAAAACACCCAATGACCATTACTGAAAAGATTCTGGCTGCCCATGCGGGCAAAAAGAGTGTATCCCCGGGAGAACTGATCGACGCCCGGATTGATCTTGCCCTTGGGAACGATATCACCGCGCCTCTTGCCATCGAGGCCTTTAAAGAGATCGGGGCCAAAAAGGTGTTCCATCGGGACCGGGTCGTTCTCGTTCCCGACCATTTCACTCCGGCCAAAGATATCCTGTCTGCCCAGCAATGCAAGATTCTCAGAGATTTTGCCAAAGCGTATCATCTTACCCATTTCTTTGAGATCGGGGAAGTAGGTATCGAACATGCCCTCCTTCCGGAACAAGGGCTGGTTCTTCCAGGCGACTTAGTCATTGGTGCAGACAGCCATACATGTACCTACGGGGCCCTTGGCGCTTTTTCAACAGGAGTTGGGAGCACGGACCTCGCGGCGGTTATGGCAACAGGAAGGCTCTGGCTGAAGGTCCCGGCGAGCATCAAGTTCATCTACAGGGGGCGACTCAACCCATGGGTTTCCGGAAAAGACTTGATTCTTTTTACTATAGGAGACATCGGGGTGGATGGGGCCCTTTACCAGGCCATGGAATTCTGCGGAGAGGCGATTCAGGCCCTTCCCATGGCAAGCCGGTTTACAATGGCCAACATGGCCGTTGAAGCGGGCGGGAAAAACGGGATGATCGAGCCTGACGAAGCGACATTGAAGTTTGTTAAGCCCCGGGCAAAGAGACCTTTTCGAATCTATCGAAGCGATCCGGAAGCAGAATACGCAGAGGTTCGAGAGTATGATGCCTCAAAGATCTATCCCCAGGTTGCCCTTCCTCATCTTCCATCGAAGGCAAAGGATGTGAGGGAGGTGGGGAAGATTGAGATTGATCAGGTCGTCATCGGTTCATGCACCAATGGACACCTCGACGATCTCCGTGTGGCAGCTAAAATTCTGAAAGGAAAGAAGATCGCTCCATCACTCAGGCTGATCGTCATTCCAGCGACGCCGACGATTTACCATCAGGCCATGAAGGAAGGGCTCTTCGAGATCTTTCTCTCAGCGGGGGCAGTCATCAGTCCTCCGACCTGCGGTCCCTGCCTGGGAGGCCATATGGGGGTTCTGGCCGAAGGGGAGAGGTCTCTGTCTACCACAAACCGTAATTTTCGCGGACGGATGGGGCATGCCCAGAGTGAAGTCTACCTTTCGAGCCCTGCGGTTGCCGCAGCCAGTGCTGTCAAAGGAAGAATCTGTCATCCGGAAGAGGTAGTGAAGAGATAATCAGATTATCAGGCTATCGGGTAGGGCATCAGGATAGCAGAAAGGATCATTGCAAAGTGGTCAATTAGTCCCGCGAAGCGCGGGATTAATTTTGCAATTTGCATTTGTTTTTAATGCAAGGGAGCTATTCAATGAAAATAGAGGGCCGTGTCTGGAAATTTGGGTCGGACGTGGATACCGATGCGATTATTGCCGCCCGGTATCTTAACCAGTCCGATCCTGTAGAACTGGCCAAACATACCATGGAGGATGAGAGGCCGGAATTTCCGAGAGAGGTCAAAAAAGGGGATATCCTGGTGGCTGGCCGTAATTTTGGCTGCGGGTCATCACGGGAGCATGCTCCCCTTGCCCTGAAGACAGCCGGGGTCTCTTGCCTTGTTGCAGAGAGCTTTGCCCGTATCTTCTACCGGAACGGGTTCAATATCGGCCTCCCTCTGCTGGAATCGCCGGAAGCATCAGAGTCGATCCGGGATGGCGACCGGGTCCGGGTAGATTTCAACACCGGAGAAATTTACAATCTGACCCAGAAAAAAAGTTTCTCCGCAAAACCCATCCCTAAGTTCATGCTCGACCTGATAAAGGATGGAGGGCTGATTCCCCACCTCAAGAAAAAAAGCAAGAAGACAAAAAAGCGCCAGCCTTAACCCCAATGCTGTCCAATTAATCTGTCACCATTCACCCTAAGCATGTTGTTCGATAAATACATGATGGGACTGACCGTCCGCCCCGAGCCTATCGAAGGGCACTTAGCATGAATGGCCTAAATGAAAAATATTCTCATTAATCCTTCCCCCTGCGATTGCCGGCTAACTGTAATACTTTTCAAGAATTGATAACAATCGTTAACAGTAGGCGGAGTAAACCCACTTTCGGATTTGTACTTCCATTGAGAATGAGAAATTAACAAAACGTTTTTGAGTTCAATTAATTACATTCATATTCCCGGTGTCTGGTGTGGTTTCTGACTCTTTGGCACGCCCTTTGCGTTTTCCTTTAAACAAGTAAATCGTACGGGCTATAACAAGAACAAAATGGATACTCCATTCTCACCCATTCGCATCCTCCCCCTCACTTCCTCTTTCTTTCTTTCTTTCTCTTTCTCTCTCTCCTCTACAGTCTCACGAAACGCCACACAATAGCTACAACAGCTTATGGAATCATTCCCCTCACCCTCGAGAGGCTGTGTCGCAAGTTGGTTCATGGTTCGATAGGCTCACCACGAACGGACCACGGGACATTAGAAATCAATTACTTGACCGTTCGCCCTGAGCCCTTCGACTCACCGTTCGTCCTGAGCCTGTCGAAGGATGAACGGTTCGCTCAGGACAGGCTTGTCGAAGGGCGACTGCCGAATTACGACACAGCTTCCGATGGGATAGGGTGAGGGTGATGGGGTACGTCGTATGGTAGCCCCGAAGAATGAACAAGAAAGCATAAGCATCACAAAAAGAGAGAAAGAAATATTACGCTGGTTGAGACAAGGCAAGAGTTCATGGGAAATATCTAAAATCCTTGGGATTAGCGAGAGGACGGTAAATTTTCATGTTTATAATATCATGGGAAAGCTTGGAGCTGTAAACCGGCTCCAAGCAGTAGCAATTGCCCTTCAAATGGGTCTTCTTGATTTCGATTAACCCATTCAGTCATCCACTGCCTTTTGGCTACTGTATTGTCTCAGAAATGACTTTATGTATTTTGTCATTCCGGACTTGATGAGCCTGCCCCGTGCCAGATACGGGGGAATCCAGTTGTTTCAATCTAAATTCCCCCTTTGATCTTTCAACCTTTCTCAAAATTTACCTGTAAGAAATGACAGGTGACTTTTTCAAAAAATCATGAGATAAAAAAACCGATTTTCAAAACTTTCAAACGGCTACCACTTCTTTTGAGATCCAACATTCAACCTTTTTCCTGGGGGAGAAGAAGGTGAAAAGTAAAACGGAAAGCCTGGTTTCTAAAACAAAGAAGCCAGGCTTTTTATTTAGAAAGAGAAATCTGACGGATAACAATTTAAAGCTTCGACGAAGTCATTTCTTAACCGAGATCTTCTCAAAAAACGAGAGGAGGACATTATGAGAGCAAATGGGAAAGTTTCTGGAATTCTTTGTTGTATCATTTCCATCCTAATCACCCTTTTCATTCTCTCCACACTACCTGTTAATGCGCAGACAGATTCAACGCCAGCAGATACCAGCGCTGAAATCTCCCAGGTTGAAGAAGACAATCAAGCTGAACCACCTCCTGCCGAGGAAGAGCCTCCACCAGAGGAGGCGCCTCCATCAGAAGAGGGTACCAACACCTCATCCCTGGATTCAAGTGCGGCAGAAATAGAAGGGAGCAGTCTGGGCATCTCAATTCCAGCTCCTGAGAATCTGCAGTTTTATGGCGCTGCAACTTCCAAAATCCCAATCACAGTCCCACCAGGGAGAAAGGGCATCTCCCCGAATATTTCATTGATATATAATAACCTCCAAGCTAACGGCTGGATAGGAGTTGGATGGGATATTGACATGGGATCAATCCAGAGGTTGAGAAAATGGGGGCTTGATTGCAGTGCCAACGACTATATTATGGTAAAAGACGGTTTTTATTCCGAGCTTATACCAAGGACAGACTGGGGGACCAACTACTATGGAGAAAAGATTGAGGGGAACTTCGCCAAATATTGTTATCAAACCGCGACGGGGGGTTGGACAGTAACCAAAAAAGACGGGACGATCTATTTCTATGGCACAACTTCAGCTTCAAGACAGGGGGGTTGCGCAAGCGGAACCTTTAAGTGGTGCTTGGATAAGGTAAAGGACACCAATGGCAATTACATGACCATAACTTACACGAAAGACCAGGGGGAGATTTACCTCGACAGGATCGATTACACGGGCAATGCAGGTATTGGTACAACGAACTATGTGAAGTTTTACCTTGAGACAAGAACAGACAAACCCCCAATGTATACACTTAACAAGCTTGTAACGACCGCCAAAAGGTTAAACAGAATAGAGACCTATAGCAATGGACTGCTTCAGAGAAAATACGTGATGACTTACGAGTACAGCGGAAGCACGGGCCGTTCTACATTGACTTCGGTGACTTTATACGGGAATGACGGGACAACTTCATTGCCGCCAGTTGAAATGGATTGGAGTGAGGCGAGTTTATTTGAGAGCGGGGAATGGGCCAGTGGACTGTATGGAGGGTGGACAAGTCTGACAGCCTACATCCGTATGGCTGACGTGAACGGGGATGGTAAGGCAGACATCGTTCTGGGTCCAAATTCGAGTGGCAACTGGTATGTGATGCTCTCAACTGGCACCGGTTTTGTGAACCAGGGGGCCTGGAAAACCGGGGCCTATGCGGGTTGGGCTTCAGATCGCATTCACATGGTTGATGTGAATGGGGATGGAAAGGCAGACGTGGTGCTCGGTCCTGAACATTCGACTGGTAAATGGTATGTGATGCTTTCGACAGGAAGCAGTTTCCAGAATCAGGGGCTTTGGGGACAGAATCCTTGGTGGGGAACAGTATGTTCCTATGCGCAATATTTTAACGGCCTGGCTGATGTGAACGGGGATGGTAAAGTAGACATTGTAACTACTGTGTATTTAGATGAATGGTGTCAGTACCCCTACTGGTATGTAATGCTTTCAACGGGAAGCAGTTTTGCAAATGGAGTGTCATGGATGCTTGG
>Ga0214473_10000695_pt1 | contig 46547 bp, 39 predicted proteins | sample RVTome_7_FD_203509 | JGI IMG/M metagenome (GOLD analysis project Ga0214473, IMG submission 203509) | Soil microbial communities from uranium-contaminated site in the Upper Colorado River Basin, Wyoming, United States - RVT98D197 | ecosystem: Environmental > Terrestrial > Soil > Contaminated >...
TGCCTGCATGGCCAGGGGCATCTCACCTATCTCATCCAACATCGCCATTCCCCCATTGGCGTACTCAAAAATACCGGCCTTTTCCTGCTGGGCCCCAGTGAATGCTCCTTTGACGTGGCCGAACAATTCACTTTCGGCCAAATTCTCGGAGATGGCCGAACAGTTCAAAGCGACAAAGTGCCCCGCGCGGAACGGGCTTGAATGGTGAAGAGCTTTGGCGACCAGTTCCTTCCCCACCCCCGTTGGACCGGTAATTAGAACGGTCCGGAAATGCGGAGCGATGCGCCGGATTTTTGAGAATAGGTCCAGCATCAGGGGGCTGCGGCCTATCATTCCTTCGAACTCGAAGTTCTCCAGGAGATCGTCTTCCAACTTCGAACCGCGCTGGCGCCGCCGGGTGTCCTCAACCAGCTGTCGAATTCTCTGTTGCAGCTTCTCGGCGGAAAATGGTTTCGGAAAATAGTCGGACGCTCCCTTTTGAATCGCTTCCACGGCGGATTCCGTCGAGTAATGGCCCGTGATCAGGATCACGTCAATGGCCGGATCGAATTCCACGATTCGCTCCAGCATTTCCATGCCTTGCACGCCTGGCATGACCAGGTCGAGGAGAACGACTTCCGGGCGCAGGCGACGGATCAATTCCATGCCGGCCCGTGGATCGGAGGCAGTGTGGATTTCCAGGCCCTCGTTCCCGAGAATGAACTGCACGAGTTTCAGATTTTTAGGATCGTCGTCGATCACTACGAGTCTCATGGCCGAATGGTTTTCCCGTCTGGCGCGCCCCGTGCTCGATTCGCGCATGAAATGCCGGTCAGTTCTCGTAAACAGGACACAGCGGGTCTCTACCCATCGTGTCCTACCGCAATCCCGCTAAAGGCTTCCTCCACTTGCCGCATGAGTTGGTCTCGCGTGAACGGCTTGCGAAGAATCGATGTCCCAGCTTCCAGTACGCCGTGTGGGGCAATTTCCCCGTCGGTGTAACCAGACATATAGAGCACTCTCATTTCCGGACGCTGGGCGGACAAAGTGTCCGCGAGAGATCGTCCGCTCATTCCCGGCATGATGACATCCGTCAAGAGCAGGTCGATCGGGGTTTCACTTTGCTTGGCAATGTCGAGCGCTTCACGCCCGTCCTGGGCTTCGTAAACCGTATAACCGATGTCCCTGAGCGTGTTCATCGTCAGCTTGCGAAGCGACCGTTCATCCTCGACGAGTAGAATCGTCCGGTGGTCCTGGCCGAGCGTGGCCAAACGCTTGCCTTCTGAAGGGACCTCCACATACTCCTCAACGCGGGGGAGGTATATTTCAAACGTAGTGCCCTTGCGCACTTCACTTTCCACCAGGATGTAGCCGCCACTTTGTTTGATGACACCATAAACCGTGGCCAAGCCGAGCCCCGTGCCCTTACCTTTTTCTTTGGTCGTGAAAAAAGGCTCAAAGATGCGCGACTGCAGTGCAGCATCCATTCCGCATCCTGTATCGGTGACTTTCAGCAAGACGTATTGCCCCGGCACGAGGTAGGGCCGGTGCCTGGCAGCGGTCTCGTCGAGTGTGACGTCGGCCGTTTCGATGATCAGCCTGCCCCCCTGTGGCATTGCATCCCGGGCATTTACGGCGAGATTCAAGAGCACCTGTTCGATTTGACTTCGATCCGCTTTTACCTTAGCGAGGTGCGTGGACAGAACGAGCTTCAAGCTGATATCTTCGCCGATGAGCCGGCCCAGGATCTTTTCCACTTCGACTACAATCGTGTTCAGATCGAGGACCTTTGGTTCGAGAACTTGCTTGCGGCTGAAAGCCAGGAGTTGCTGTGTGAGTGAGGCCGCGCGCTGGCCGGCGTTGCGAATCTCATCAATGGCCTCACGATGCGGATCGTCCGGGCTCATTCGCTGTTGCAGGGCTTCGCTGTAGCCAATGATGACTCCCAGAAGGTTGTTGAAATCATGGGCGACTCCGCCGGAGAGTCTGCCGATGGCCTCGAGCTGCTGAGAAAGCGAAAGCTGTGTCTCCAGTCGTCTGCGCTCCGTTATATCCCGATTTACGATGACCAGCTTCTCAACTTCTCCATTGCTGCTCTTGGCCACGCTGGCCGTCGATTCCAATATCAACCAGCGTCCGTCCTTATGCCGGAATCGGTAATCAACCCGGCGGCCGAAGCCGGTAAGCTGGGCTTCCTTGGCTGCGTCCGCCACCTTTTGGCGGTCGTCGGGATGAATCTGTTCAATCGAGGAGGTATTTCCCAATTCCTCGACCGAATAGCCCAAGAGTTTTTGGTAAGACGGGCTGTTGTACAATCGGCGGCCATTCACGTCCACAACGGCAATCATGTCAGCCGCATTCTCGCCAATGAGACGGAAGAGCTCTTCCCGCTCGGCAATCTGTCTGCGAAACCTGTAGATCTCGAGTTGCTGATATACGACATAGACATCGAATAGCAGTACCAAGCCTATGAGTGTTCGCACTGCCAGGTTCGAGTCAATATCGCTGTACAGGTGCAGCCCCGGCACGATTTCGGCCAGCAGGAAAGACGTAAGTCCCAGAGTCAGCACAAGCGAGACGAGCATGCTGGAGGAGGAGAGCCACCATTGGCGGAGTTCGACGCGGCGCCAGTTATAGCGGGCAGGTTCGTGCGCGATTCGGCGATGAAAGGGGGACAGTCTCACCGAAAATGTCGTCCATAGGTACCTAAAAACGCGTGCACACTCTCTTACCCATTTTGCATCAAGTCTTCCGATCGCAGTATGGCCATTCCGTCTGACGTGCCCTCGGAGTTATCGAGCGGGCACACGCATCCACAATTTGCCTAAAGTCGTAAACGCTTAGGGCTTCGTTCTCAATGTAGGTGGCTGGAATATCCGCTTAGCGTGGGGAATGCAGAGGTCTGTGGCTTCAATTGTGGGTATCAGATGGTTTTGCTGTCGATTCGGTCCCAATCATCGGGAGGAAAGGTCACACCCCAGAACCTGGGTGAAGGAGTCATGAACGCAACGCCGATGTAGATCTTGCCCTTGGCGACTTCTCGATAAACGACGCGACAGCGCATTTCCTCGCCATTTCTCTTGCATACCAGGACAATCATCTGCTCCAGGGCAACTTCAGCCCCTAGAGAGAGGAGGGCGCCATAAGCGCTCACGACCCGAGTCCGAGCCTCCTCACGAAAGATCCTCCCGTTGAGTCCCAGACCGTACACTTCCACGGCAACATCCAGCGTCAGTCTAGAACCTCGACGCCTAGGGGCCCAGGAACCTTGTGGACCGCGCCGCTCCGTAAGAACGGCCTGAGCAGAACCCACGACGGCTGCGGTGGACTCCGTGATTGTCATTGTCGTTGCCATGTTACGCTCCGTATGCTATCCACACTACCTTAGGGCATGTGGGTGGCCCTTCTGTCACATCCATATTTGTCAATAGAATCAACGACTTACAGCAAGTGTGGCGGGCAGGCCCAGGCGGAGCTGTCCATACGGCGCACACGTGTACACGACGAATACGGCAATGACTCAGAAAGTCCAGGTTCAGTGAAGGGCTGGAGATGACGGGCACACCGAAAGCACACGAGAACGTTGGGACACAAAGAATCCCAGGAAGGAAAAATAGTGTTAATGGCGAGCGGGCCTATAAGCCGAATTCTGTGCGGCGTCCGCCACGAATGCGACGGGCGCTGCGGTGATCATTCCTCTGGGCCGACGATTGCCAGGCGGCTCAAGCGGCCTACCCGGGCGCGGGTAGGCGCAGACAAACGCTTCCGGGAACAGCACGAGTCGCGCACCGTGCTTGGCGGCATCGGCCGCCAGGACGCGGACTTTCTCCAGGGTCCGCTGACGATCGAATGCGACTGGGGCCGCTTGCACGACGGCCACCGTGGCCCGCTGCGCTCGCATCGCCTGCTGTTTTTCTTGATCTGAGTTCATTTTCCGCGCCCCACTAATAATGGCCACTGTAATTAATTCGACGTACAGTTACAAGGCGGTGGACAGATACCGCACGATACCCCCGGTTCTCTTGAGTCTTACTGTTTGACATCTAACGTATCCCAGTATACCATTCGGAGGTGATCAAGTCCTTTCGCTCGGCCGACACCGAGCGGCTGTTTCGCCGCCAGCCGAGCCGAAGGTTTCGGTCCATTCAGCGCTCGGCGCTTCGGAAACTCGATCTGCTCGACGCGGCAGACACTCTCGGAATGCTGGCCACGCTGCCAGGAAACCGGCTTGAACGTCTGTGGGGAAATCGTGAGGGCCAGCACAGCATTCGGATTAACGATCAGTGGCGCCTGTGCTTCGTTTGGGGCGATGGCGACGCCTATGAAGTTGAGATCACGGATTATCATTAGGAGGACATGGTGGCGAAGAAACTGAAGCCAGTTCATCCCGGGGAGATTCTTTGCGAGGAGTTCATGATGCCGCTCGGACTGAGCATGAACAAGCTGGCGATCGAGCTGCGCGTGCCGATCACTCGGATTGCTGACATTATCCATCAGCGGCGCGGCATCACGGCCGATACGGCGCTGCGCCTCGCCCGGTATTTCAGGAACACGCCAGTTTTCTGGATGAATCTCCAGGTTCGGTACGACCTGGAGGTGGCGGAAGACAAGCGGGCGGCGCAGGTGGCGCGGGACGTACGGCCATCGGCAGCAATTCCCGCGCGCGCCGGTTAGGACCGCCAAGATACCGGCAGTACACTAGAAGTTGCTTCTAGGGAATATCTTCCGCCGGGATGGCCCGCGTCCCATTCTGCGTAAACTCGAATCGCAGAATCCAGGAGCTCGGAACACTTTGGCCGGCGCGTTGGGCGGGCGTAAATCTCCAGCGTCGAGCGGCGTCGGAAGCGAGGCGCGCGAAATACCGGCTCGGTCCAGCGGAAACGAACCCTTCTCCGTAGACTTCGCCTGCTGGATCAACGCGAACTCTCACGCTGACCCGCACCGTGCCTCGAATGGTGTTTCTGGCGCTCTTAGGCACGTCGGGCAAAACCTGCTGAACGACCCGCCCCGGTATCACGTCGCCGGTGGCCGCCGTGGCAGTGGGTGCGGGTGAAGATCGCAGAGGCGTTGGAGCGGCGCTGCGTGCGTCTTTCGCCTCTCGAACCGTGCCGCGCAAGGATGGCTGTGTTGCAGGCAGCGCCGGCCGCGACCGCCTCTGTTGCGGGAACGGCTGACCGGGCTCAACCGAAGCGACTGGCTGCGCTGGTTGACGGTCGAGCAGCCTCACAACAACCAACAGCGCCGCCAGCGTCAGGACGGCTGCGACAGCGGGTACAACATAACGACGCCGTGCGGCCGGCTTCTGTGGCCTTTCAGCCACCGGTTCTTGAGCCGCCGCCTGCTTCGCGGGCGTGGGGAGGACGTTCGACAGGGACGCTGCGATGTCGGCGAGGGTCCAGCGCCGCTGAGGGTCCCGATGCAGACAGTTTCGCGCGATTTCAAGGAACGGCGGGGGCAGTGTTTCCGGCAGTATTAAGGTCCGCCGGTCGCTTCCATCCCAGACAGGAAGCAGTTGCGTCAGGGCCTGCACCAGGATCACACCGAACGACCAAACGTCCCGTGCCGGTACAAGGTTTCCCTCTGCAGCCTCCGGTGGATCGTAAATCCCTGGCTTCCCTGGACTTTCTTCCCGCTCACCGATCCGGCCGAGCCCATCGCTCGAAAGCTTCAGTTGGTCATGTACGACCATGATGTTTGCGGGTTTGAGGTGGCCGTGAACAAAACCGTGACCGTGAAAGTGGGCCAGCACCTCCAGCGTGGATTTCAGCATCTCGGACGCTTCGGCTGGCGTGAGCGCCCGGCTGGGCAGGACTTGCGAGAGGTTCTCGTCGGCGTACTCCATCACCACGTAGAGCAGCGCCACACCGTCCAGTTGACAGCGTCCCATCTCAAAGAGGCGCACCAAATGAGGATGAGACAACTTGGCAATCAGTTTCCAGCGGAGGAGTTGAAGATCCGCATTCCCTGGGCCCGCCGGAATGAGTTTGATTGCGGCGCTCTTGGGTGTGCCCTGACCACGTTCGGTCAGGAATACGGCGCTGTGTTCTGAACCACCCAGATACCGGCCCAAGTGGAATTTGCCATCAACCACCTGACCCTCTAACTTTTCCCAGGCCTCGGGCATGTTGCTCCTCCCGCCGGCGACTTTGCTGGGCGGTCTCTATTGTACCCAGCGGGCGTTGCGCCTCACGCACAAATTCTGGGAGCACTGCCTTTGTTGTTACATCGTCTGCGGCAAGCCTGCATCCGGAGTTCAGGGCGTTAAGAAGGCCGTCCAGAGCCCGGCCAAGCGGAAAGTCCTCGCCGGGACTGTTTCGGCGTGTCTATGGCGTGGTGCGCTGGGCCTGCTTCGCGGTGCTAGCCGTCACGGGCGTGCTGATGTGGTGGAATCGCGCGGTCCGCGGGAAGCCCGGGAGGGTGGAATGGCTGAAGCCAGGACTTGCCGCGACGCAAAACGACGCGCAAAACCTGAGGAGTAGATCAGTGGCGAGCGGGCCTATAAGCCGGATTCTGTGTGGCGTCCGCCGTGAATCCGGCGGACGCTGCGGTGATCATTCCTCTGGGCCGACGATTGCTCGGCGGCTCAAGCGGCCTACCCGAGGGTCCTAGCGGGCTGGGCCAGCCCTCCCCTCCTATTTGGCCTTGCACCACGCGGGGTTTGCCGTGCCCCCGATGTCGCCATCGGGGCGGTGGGCTCTTACCCCACCGTTTCACCCTTACCGAGCGCGGCGGCCATTGAAGACCTGCCCGAGGTTTTGCCTCCGGCCGATCACCGAGGCCGCCTGCGCCGGCGGTTTCTTTTCTGTGGCACTATCCGTGGCCGAGCCGTCACCGGCGCGACCCCCTGGCGTTACCAGGCGCGCTGCCCTGCGGAGTCCGGACTTTCCTCCAGGGATTTGCCTTGCGGCAAATCCCCAGCGATCACCCGGCCCGCTCACCATGTTTATTATACCGCGGTCGCGGGCGGAAATACCCGAACACGCCTAGATACCGCTAGAAAAGTCCCGGTTGGCGAGACGTCTTGGAGGACTTGGCGCGCTTGGAGCTGGCCGGCGATTTCGAGGGCGACGACTTGGACTGGGATTTTTTCCCTTTGCCGAGTGCCGGGGCGACGGGGAGTTTACCTTCGAGCAGGGCGTCGAATTGGTCTTCGCTCAAGATGGTCACGCCGAGAGATTTGGCCTGATCGAACTTCGAGCCGGGATCGGCGCCCACCACGACGTAGCTGGTCTTCTTGCTGACCGAACTCGAGACTTTGCCACCATTGGCGACGACCTGCGCTCCGGCTTCCTCGCGGGAGCGGCGGGCCAGCGCGCCGGTGAAAACGAAAGTATTGCCGGCCAGGCGAGTGGAGCGCGGCGTCATGTGTTCGTGCTTCGGATTGACGCCGGCTGCGCGCAGCCGGTCGATCACATTGCGATTGGCGCGCTCGGAGAAAAACTCGGCGATGCTGGCGGCAACAGCCGGGCCCACCTCGGGCACTTCGGTCAGTTGCTCCTCGGTGGCCTCGGCGAGCGCCGCAATTGAGCCGAAATGCTCGGCGAGCAACTGGCCGGTGCGCTCGCCAACGAAACGAATGCCCAGCGCATAGATGAGCCGCGCCAGACTGTTTTTCTTGCTGGCCTGGATTTCGTCGAGCAGGTTCTGCGCCGATTTTTCGGCCTGGCGCTCGAGCGCGGCGACTTTTTCGAGATCGAGGTGATACAGGTCGGCAAAATCCTTGACCATGCCGCGGTCCACGAGTTGGTCCACGATTTTCTCGCCCAAACCGTCTATGTTCATGGCGTGCCGGCCGGCAAAATGAATGAGCGACTCCTTGCGCCGCGCCGGACAGGCCACGTTCACGCAACGATAGGCCACCTCATCGGCGGACCTGTGGATGCGGGTGCCGCATTCCGGGCACCGCTCGGGCACTTGGACCGGCTGGCGCGGCCTGCCGCGTTGAACGACCTTCACCACATGGGGGATCACCTCGCCGGCCCTCTCAATGAGCACGGTGTCCCCGGCGGCCAGCCCTAAGCGTTCGATCTCATCCATGTTGTGGAGCGTCGAGCGGCTGACGGTGACGCCGCCGACGGCGACCGGTTCGAGCACGGCCACCGGCGTGAGAGCGCCCGTGCGCCCGACCTGGAAAATAACTTCCTTGACGACCGTGGTCTCCTGGCGCGCGGGATATTTGTAGGCGATGGCCCAGCGCGGCGCCTTGGCGGTGAATCCCAGCTCCCGCTGCAAGGAGGTTTCGTTGACCTTGACGACGATACCGTCAATCTCGTAGGGCAATTTTTCGCGCTTCGATTCCCAGGAGTCGCAGTATTTCTTAACGTCGTCAATCGAACGGCAGACCTTCCAATCCTGCGAAGTCTTGAAGTGCAGCTTTGCGGCGGCCTGGAGCGCCTCAGAATGTCGCGCGAAGGGAAACACGCCGCCGGCCATCAGGTAGTAGCCGAAGAAATCGAGCCGGCGCGAGGCGGTGACGGCCGGGTCGAGCATGCGGACGGCGCCCGCGGCGGCATTGCGCGGATTGGCGAAGCGCTTGCCTCCCTGCTCTTCCTGCTGGCGGTTCACTTCCTCGAAGGCCTTGCGGGACATGATGATTTCGCCGCGCACCTCGAAATCGCCGGGCAGGCCGAGGCGTTTGCACTCAGCCAGGTCCACGCTGAGAGGGATGGAGTGGATGGTCTTGACGTTGGGCGTGACGTTTTCACCGGTGCTGCCGTCGCCGCGGGTGACGCCGCGCGCGAGCACGCCGGCCTGGTAGCCGAGCGAGATGCTTAGGCCGTCGAACTTGTGCTCGACGACGTACTCGACGGCGTCGCGGCCGGCAAGCTGGCGGACGCGGCGGTCAAAGTCGTCCAGCTCTTCGTAAGAAAAGGCATTGTCGAGACTGAGCATGGGGGGACGATGCGGATAGGTCTCGAAGCCCTTGCGCGGGGCGCCGCCCACACGCTGGGTCGGCGAGTCGGGAGTAACCAGCTCGGGATGCGCGTCTTCGAGCTGCTTGAGCTGGTTGACCAGCCGGTCGAAGGCGGCGTCGGAAATTTTGGGGTTGTCGAGGACGTAGTAGAGATACTCGTGGCGGCGGATATCCTGGCGGAGCTTGGCGATCTTGTCCCGCACATTGGCGGGCGCTTTGGATTTGCCGGCGGCCACGGAGACCTCACGGAACGTCTATCGAGACAGCGGCGTATTATACAATGCGGTTCGCCGCGAACAGGCTCATGGAACCCGTGACGCATGCACTGGCCTCGCTGGCGCTCGGGCGCGCCGGGCTGGGCCGTGTGACGCGCCTTGCTGCGCCGATGCTGCTCGTTTCGGGTCTGGCCGCGGACCTGGATTGGATCAGCTACGCGTGGGGAGCGCCGGGATTCCTGGTGTGGCACCGTACGGCGAGCCATTCACTGCTGGGAACCGCCGCGATTGCCGCGGGCGTCGCAGCCGGATTTTCGATCTTGGGCCGCCAGCGGCGAAACGCCTCCCGGCCGATGCGATTTCTGCCAGCGCTGGCCGTCTGCGCGGCCGGCGCCGGAATACATTTACTGCTCGATCTTACCAATAGCTATGGCGTGAAGTTGCTCTGGCCTTTCAGCGGGCGGTGGTTCGCCTGGGACTTGTCGGAAGCTGTGGACCCCGGACTGCTGTTGATTCTGCTGGCCGGCCTATTGCTGCCGGGGCTGCTGAATTTGATCACCGAGGAGATTGGGGCGCGCGCAAAACGCCGGCCGGGAGAGCGCGGCGCCATCATCGCGCTGGCGCTGGTGGCGCTGTACATCGGCGGCCGGGCGGTGCTGCATGCGCGCGCCGGCGTCCTGCTGGGCTCACACATCTACAGGGAGGAAGAGCCGATTCGCGCGGGCGCGTTTCCGACATTATCACCGCTCCTGTGGCGCGGGGTGGTGGAGACCGAGACCGCCCTGCACGAGGTGGAGGCGCCACTCTCGCCGGACGCGCCGTTCGATCCGCGGACGGCGAGAAGCCGGTTCAAGCCGGAATATTCGCAGGCGCTGGAGCAAGCCATCGGGAGCGATGCCGCACGCGCATTTCTGGCTTTTGCGCGATTTCCACTGGCTCGCGTGGAGCCTGCCGGCGATGGATGGGAGGTACGGATTCGAGACCTGCGCTTCGTCCCGGAAAGCGGGACGCCGAACTCGACCGCAATCGTTGCCGTGATCCTAGTGAACGCCCGGGGAGAGATCACCAGCAGCGCGTTGGAGTTTGAGAGCTCCGCGACGCGCTGATCTAGGAAATGCGCTGTGGTGCGCGGTGCGCGAAGCGCCGCCATAACAGATACAAGACGGCGGCGAGAGCGATTGAGCCCGCCGCGAAGGCCAGTTTGTGTTCCGCCAGATAGGCCGCCGCCTGCTGGCCGTATCTCACCGCCAGGTAGCCTTCGCCGAAAAAGCGCACGCTCCGGGCCACCGCCAGCGACAAGATGAACACTCGCAACGGCATCCCCAGGGCGCCGGCCGCGAAGACGAAAACCTTGAACGGCGCCGGAGGGGGAAGCAACGCGGCGACGGCCACGCTGAGAAACCCGTTTCGCTCCATCCAGCGGCGGACCCCTACCGCATGAGGACCGGCGCGGCTGCCAAAGGCCAGTTCCCCTCCCTTCCTGGCGATAGTGAACAAGACCAGACAGCCCGCCAGCGAACCGAGTGTCACCATGGCCGCGTAGAAGGGCATCCGCGCGGGGGTGCGGATCGAAAGAGTGATTAACAGAAGGTCGTTCACCGTCGGAAACGGTATAAACGTTGAATCGAGAAAGGCCACCACAAACAGGCTCAAGCCGCCACTGAGGGCCAGGACGGCCTGCAACCAATGCGGAAGGTTGGATGTGTCCATGGTGGCGATGGCCGCGCGACCGGGACGCCGGTCCCCAAAAGTCGCGATTGTAGCAGAGCGGGTTGGCAAGCCGTGAGAAATCAGCCCTTTGAGCTTTTTTGGTACGACCACGTTCTTGACCGGTGCGGGGGACCCTGCTATACAATTCGTTGGCCATTTTGTCTCAATCACGCCTGTGTTTGATTCCTGAGAAGTTATGGAGAGCGGAGGAAGCATGCTGACAGCAGGATGGGTCTGGTTCGTGGGGGAGGCGGGGCGGATGTTTCGGCGCCCGGTCGCGAGGGCGTGCGCGGCGGCGATCGGTCTGCTGGCGGCGGCTGGCTCCGCATGGGCGCAGGAGACCGCCGGGGGCGAGGCCAGCCTACAGCTCCCGGATCTGTCCCAGGTGCGCTTTCTGGGCGTGGACGGCCACACACTGCTGCTCTTCGGCATCGGGTTTTGTGTTCTGGGGCTGATCTTCGGATTGACGATTTACAGCCGGCTGAAGAACCTGCCCGTGCATCGCTCGATGCGGGAGATTTCCGAGCTGATCTATGAAACCTGCAAGACCTACCTCATCACGCAGGGAAAGTTCCTGCTGCTGCTGGAAGCTTTCATCGCCGTGGTCATCGTGCTGTATTTCGGCGTGCTGCTGCACATGGAAGCGCTGCGGGTGGCCATCATCCTGCTCTTCAGCGTGGTCGGAATCGCCGGCAGCTATGGCGTGGCCTGGTTCGGCATCCGCGTGAACACCTTTGCCAACTCGCGCACGGCGTTTGCCGGCCTTTCGGGCAAACCCTATCCCATTTACAAGATTCCGCTCGACGCCGGCATGAGCATCGGCATGATGCTGATCAGCGTGGAACTGCTGATGATGCTGGTTATTCTGCTTTTTGTGCCCGGCGACTATGCCGGACCCTGCTTCATCGGATTCGCCATCGGCGAATCGCTGGGCGCGGCGGCGTTGCGCATCGCCGGCGGCATTTTCACCAAGATCGCCGACATCGGGTCGGACCTGATGAAGATTGTCTTCAAGATCAAGGAAGACGACGCGCGCAATCCGGGCGTGATCGCCGACTGCACCGGAGACAACGCCGGCGATTCGGTGGGTCCGAGCGCAGACGGATTTGAGACGTACGGCGTGACCGGCGTCGCGCTGATTACATTTATTCTTCTGGGCGTGCCGGATCCCGTGGTGCAGGTGCAATTGCTGGTGTGGATTTTCGTCATGCGCATCGCCATGCTGGTGGCCAGCGGCGCCGCGTTTTTCCTGAACGGCGCCATCGCCAAGGCGCGCTTCTCCCAGGCCAGTGAGATGAACTACGAGACGCCGCTGACCACGCTGGTGTGGCTCACTTCGGCCGTTTCCATCGCCATGACCTACGTCATCTCGGCCATGATCATTCCGGACCTGGGCGGCGACACGACCCAGTGGTGGAAGCTGGCGACGATCATTTCCTGCGGCACGCTTGCTGGGGCTCTGATCCCGGAATTGGTGAAGGTCTTCACCTCGACGGAATCGCGCCACGTGAAAGAGATAGTCATCTCGGCACAGGAAGGCGGCGCATCGCTGGGCATCCTGTCCGGATTTGTGGCCGGCAACTTCTCGGCCTATTACCTGGGCCTGGCGATGGTTGCGCTGATGTCGGTGGGCTATCTGGTGAGCCTGGGAGGACTGGGCAGCCTGATGATCGCGGCGCCGGTGTTCGCGTTTGGCCTGGTGGCGTTCGGCTTTTTGGGCATGGGCCCGGTGACGATTGCGGTGGACTCTTACGGCCCGGTCACCGACAACGCCCAGTCGGTGTTTGAGCTTTCGCTCATCGTGCAAGTGCCCAACATCAAGCAGGAATTGAAGCGAGACTTCGGTGTGGACGCTGATTTCGGCCGCGCCAAGGACATGCTGGAGGCCAATGACGGCGCGGGCAACACCTTCAAGGCCACCGCCAAGCCGGTGCTGATCGGCACGGCCGTGGTGGGCGCCACGACCATGACCTTTTCCATCATCATGGCGCTCACCAACGGCATCACCGAGAACGTGGACAAGCTGTCATTGTTGCACGCGCCGTTTTTCCTGGGGTTCATTGTGGGCGGCGCCATGATCTACTGGTTCACCGGCGCCTCGACGCAGGCCGTGACCACCGGCGCTTACCGCGCCGTGGAGTTCATCAAAGCCAATATCAAGCTCGAAGGCGTGGAAAAGGCCTCGGTGGCCGACAGCAAGAAGGTCGTGGAGATCTGCACCCAGTACGCGCAAAAGGGCATGCTCAATATCTTCATTGCGGTGTTCTTTGCCACGCTGGCCTTTGCGTTCGTGGAGCCGTTTTTCTTCATCGGCTATTTGATCTCGATTGCCGTCTTCGGCCTGTTCCAGGCCATTTTCATGGCCAATGCCGGCGGCGGCTGGGACAACGCGAAGAAAATTGTCGAGGTCGAAATGAAGCAGAAAGGGACGCCGCTGCATGACGCTACGGTTATTGGCGACACGGTTGGCGATCCCTTCAAGGACACCTCGTCGGTGGCACTGAATCCGATCATTAAGTTCACGACGCTGTTCGGTTTGCTGGCCGTCCAATTGGCCGTCAGCTTGACGGCGTCCCGGGGAAGCACGCTGACCCACGTTCTGGCGGCCGCGTTTTTTGCCGTGTCGGTCACTTTCGTATACCGGTCGTTTTACGGCATGCGCATCCGCTCGTCGTAGCGGCCAGCGACCCCTCTGCATCCAAATGAATAAACGGATCAGGCTCTGAGCAGGTTGAGGAATTTGCGCGGGTCGTTGTCGAAGCCCGGGAATACGGCGTCAAGACGGGGCGTGCCGGCGTGGCGGGAGATGATTTCGCCGAGTACGGAGCGGAAGTCGGTGGTGAGCGCCAGGTCGCGGCCTTCGTAGAGTTGGTCGGTTCTGAGGCCAGGCCACTTGCCGTACACCTTGCCGCCTTTTACCGGGCCGCCCATCACGAACATGCAGTTGGCGTGGCCGTGGTCGGTGCCACGATTGCCGTTTTCGCTCGCGGTACGTCCGAATTCGGACATGGTGACGACTACGGTGTCTTCCATGCGGTCGCCCATGTCTTGAGAGAAGGCCGCGAGCGACTGGCCCAGTTCGCGGAGCAGATTGGCGAGCTGGCCCTGCGCGCCTCCTTCGTTGACGTGGTGGTCCCACCCACCGGTGTCCAGGAACGTGACCTCCAGGCCGATGTCGGCCTTGTGCAGTTGTGCCACCTGCCGCAAGGTCTGTCCCACGCGGCCGGGCGGGTATTGCGCGCCGTTTTCGGGCTGGAAGCGCGAAGGGTCGGCCTTGCGAAGCATGTCAATGGCTTCAAATGTTTCGGCGCCGGTGCCGTGCAGCGCCTGATCCACGGTCTGCGCGTAGAGGGCCTCGAAGCCGCCCTCGATGGCGGGCCCGCCTCCGGCGGGCGCGATTACGCGAAATTGCCGGACGTCCGCCAGCGCCACGGCGGGCGCCGAGCCGCGCAGCGCGCGCGGCAAGTTCGCGCCCATGGCCACGGCGCGGAATGGGGAAGCGTCCGGCAGCGGCGTTTCCTGCAGGGAGCGATTGAGCCAACCGTCGTCGGTGGACTTGACGCCCGGCGTGCCCGATTCCATATAGTCCTGTGCATCAAAATGTGAACGCGTCGAATCGGGCGAGCCCACGGCGTGCACGATGGCTAGTTGCTGCTTCTGAAACAGCGGGTGCAGCGGCGCCAGGCTGGGATGCAGGCCGAAAAAGCCGTCGAGATCGAGAGCGGCGCCTTCGCCGCCGCGCCGGGGCGAAGGGATAGCGATGCTGGGGCGGACGCTGTAGTAGTTGGGCTCGGCAAAGGGCACGACGATATTCAGACCGTCGGCCGCGCCGCGCTGAAAGACCACCACGAGTTTCTTGCGGCCCGACGCCGGGGCCGCCGCCACCGCGCGCATCAAGAATGCCGGCAGTGTGCTCATGCCAATCATGGCCACGCCGCCACCTTTGAGGAATGCTCGCCGCGAAACGTTCATGGCTTCTCTCCTTCAGGCGCGAACAACCCCGCCCCGACCGGGTTCGGGGCGGGCTACAGGCAAACTCCGCGTTCAGCGGCGCTGAAATTCCGGGGCGCCCAGCACCAACCCGGCCACCACGCCGTGATTGATCTGGCGGATGGGGTCGTCCAGGCTGGCCTGCACAATCTGCGGATCGCTCAGACGCGTTTCGAGCGTGCGGCGCGTCTCGGGCGACACCTGGCCGCCCAGCAATACTTCAATGGCCTTTTCGAGCGCCTGATTGGAATCGGCCGGGAGTGCGCCGCCCAACAGCGCTGCGGTATCCACGCGAACTCCGGGCAAACGATTGCCCGCCAGGGCCAGCGAGAAGTTCAGCCGGTTCAAAAGCGCGCCGGTATTGACCCAGGACTCAGCCGTGTCGGGGTAGCCAGTGGGGGCCTGATATTGGTAGAGCGGCTGGCCGATGCGGCCGGTCCACTGCACCAACGTCGCCGAGACGTCGGCGTCACCGCCTACGGCGCGCGCAGCGGAAGCGACCAGCTCAAAGGGCGTCTTGATCTTGGCGCGATAAGACTCGGGCGACCAAAATTCCGGGGAATCGAGCAGGGTGCGCAGCACCGCGCGGATGTCGCCGTCGGTCTTCAGGAAGGTCTGGGCCATGCGCTCGACCAGCGCCTGGGGTGGATTGTCGGAGACGAAGCGGCGCGCCAGCTTGCGTGACAGATGGCGGGCCGTATTGGGATGCCGGGCGAGCAGGTCGAGCACTCTTTGGCCGTCGCGAATTCCGCCGGCGTCAATCTTCTGGCCCAGGACTGTTTTTTCGTTGGGGTCGTGCATGCGGGCATCAAAGACAAAATCGGGGTCGCGCTGGGGCATGCGGATGGTCCAGCCGGTGAAGGCTCGGGCCACCTCGACCACGTCCTTCTGCGTGTAGCCGCCGTCCACGCCGAGTGTGTGCAGCTCGAGCAGTTCGCGGCCATAATTTTCGTTCAGGCCGCGCTGCGGGCGCTGGGCCTGCTGCGGATTCGGGGCGGGCATGGGGAAACGCGGCCCGGTGATGGGCCCGCGATTTTGCGGGCGCACGATGCGTCCGCGCTGCAAGCGCGCGAAGGCATCGGGGTCGGTGCTCTGCCAGTTGTCGAGGTAGAAGAGCATGGCGGGACTCTGGGCCGTAGCCTCGAGCAGATCTCGGAACTTGCCCATGGCGTGCGGGCGGATGGCGTCGCGCTCATAGGAGGTGAGCAGCCAGCGGTCGGCCCCTTTCCCGGCAAACACGTTGAAATGATTGAACCAGAAATCCACCATCTGCTCGTAGAGTTGCCGCTCGCTGTAAATGGCGCGGTCCATTTTGGCCATGGACAGCTCGGCCACCGGGCGCTGCGGCGTCTGCATCTCGCGGTAATTCATCATATTTGGATTTGGGGGGCCGCCGGGATTTCCCGGACCCGCTTGGCCCCGAACTGGTGGAGTCATCTCACCTGGCTGGCCTTCGGCGGGCCCCATTTGCGGCTGCGCCTGCGCCTGACGGAGCCTTTCCTGCTGCTCCCGGCGGAGTTCCTCGACGCTCATGCCCTGCTGCCGGGCGGCGACGCGGGGCTGCGGAAACTTTTCGAGCAACTCCGTGGAGGACATAGTCAGCGTCGGGAAACGGTCGCGCAGCCGCGCCTCTTCCTTCGAATCGTCAATCATCTCGGGGTGGAGTTGTTGATCAATCCACTTGGCGAGGCCGGCCTGCCGCACGCGCGCCAGATCGCCGGGACGCGGCCCGTATCCGAGCCGGTTGAGCGCGTGCAAAATCGCCTGGTCTTGACTGAGGGAGGTGGCGGGCAGGACGCCGGTGGTTCGATTCTGGGCCGTGGCCAGGTACGGTACAGCCAGCGCCAGCGAACTCAGGAGCAGCGCGGGGAGGAGTGCTGCGAGCGACCCTCGCGTCGCCCGGGAAGGCTTTCTTTGCGCGGTACCAGCGGCCATGTGCAACCCCCTGGCGATCTACCTGGAACTTCTAGATTAGCACTGTGTACTACATACTTGAGCGATATGCTACAGATATGAACCCGGCATGCGTACAAAAGTTGCATCGGCCGCATCTACTTGGTTCCAGAAGACACCCGGGAGGGGCGGCCGCGACGCCGAGTGACACTCAGCTCCTAATCGCCTTTGAGAAGGATCAAGAACATTGTCAGGTAACGTTTGAGGTTGTGGGTGAGCAGGAAATTCTCTTTGACGTGCTGGTGGCCATTCTCGCCGAGCCTCTTTGCAAATTCCGGATGGGTGAGCAGAAAGCGGATCTGGTAGGCGGCGCCTTCGACCGAGTGCACCAGCATTCCGGTCAGCTTGTGAATCACTTGCGAGGGAATCCCGCCGACGGCGGAAGCGACGACCGGAGTCTTCTTCCACAGCGCTTCCGCGACCGTGAGACCAAAGCCTTCGCGCAGGGACTTTTGCACGACGATGGTAGAAGCGCGCTGCAGGGCGTTGATCTCCAGATGACTCCATGGGGGGAGATTCAGGATGTGAATATCGGGATCGCCGGCAGCCGCTTCTTGCACTTCTCGCAGGACCACGGAGCCCTCCGGATCGTCGCTGGCGCTGCCTCCGGCCAGCACCAACTGGCAGTCCTCGTACTTTCTGACGATTCGGTAGGCGCGAATGACGCCCACTGGGTCCTTGAGCCGGTCGAAGCGGGAAACTTGCGTCACGATGGGGCGGCCGGGATCCAGGCCGAGGCGCTCCAGAACGCCGCGCACGAATTCGGGCTCGAGTTCCCGGTTCTTGTCCGCCAGCGGATCAATCGTCGGATAGAACAAATACTGCGGGATGCGCAAGCCCTGCGTGAACTCCGGCGATGAAAACAGGGACGCATCATAGCGCTCCACCCAGGGCTGCAGAAACTGCCAGACCTGCGGATTCGGTCTCGAAAGATCAATGTGGCACCGCCAGACCCAGCGTCCCGAAGCCGAGTCTCGCCCCGCGATGAGGGCCACGGGCTGCGGGTCGTGAATGACGACGAAGTCCTCGTCGAACTGCATGCGCCGGCGGTTTTCCTCATTGGTCGCCAGAAACTCGTCGAACCACTCGGGGGCCGCTTCGTACGGCGCTCCGTGCAGCGCGTTGTGAAACGCCTTGGTGATGTGGAAGAATTTTTCGCCGCCGGTGATGACCTCCCAGCGCGTGGCCACGCCGACTTCCTCCATCAAAGGAACCAGGCGGTTCAAGATTTCGGCCACTCCGCCGCCCACAGCCGTCGAGTTCACCATCTTCACCCGGCGGTCTTTCAGGCGCGCCGCCACCTCCCGCAGTTCGACGATCTCCGCCTGGCCCACAATTGGCGCATAGTCCTGGAGAACGGGCGCCCCGACTCTGGTGGCTCCACTCATCGGCCCTGGCGCGACTCGAGCAGCGCCAAAAGGTCCCGGCGCAGGTCGTCGAGCGTGTCGTTGTAGAAGTCAATCCTGTTGAGCTGGGCCGCCAGCCGGGGCAGGCCCAGGCGGTGCTCGATCCAATCGGAGAAATCATTCATGCGGAAAGGAGGCCGCAGGCGGGAACTGATGAAGTGGTAGTGAAGCGACTGATGGCCGAGCAACCGGATGCCGTCGGCCATCTCCTGCAGAGTCCAGACGGGCGGGCCAAACGGTACGGTGATCTCGCTGGCTTCGCAAAAATAAAAGGACTCATACGCCTTACGGTCGGCTGACGCCGGGTGGTCGCGCAGGTGTGCTTCGACCGTATCGACCAGGCTGGCGCGCAACTCCGCGAGGGACACGACCTCACGCAGATCCACTACAGCCAGCCGTTCCGCCAGCGCCGCCTCGTTACATGCCGCCAGGGCCCATTGCGCGAAATCGCTCGAGAAAGAGGTGTAGTGGTGGGTCTCCAGACTCTGGAAGGTGTGGTAAAAAATAGAAGCCTCGGAGCACGTCCGCAGACACTGCGCCAGCTCCCGAAGAGACTGCGCGGCCTGCGCTGCGATACGGATTAGGTACGACGCGGCCATAAATTGAAACGGCTGGTCGGCGCGCTTCATCTCCACAAGCGAAGACATCGTTTTAGAAATTGACGCACCTCCGCCGGCGAACGCAGCCAGAAGCGCGCTGCCGTGCGGCGCCTCCTCCCCACTAGCACCATGATCCCACGCATCCGCCGAAACACAACCTCATCGCCCAGATCGTCGCCCAGGAAAACCAATACGCGCCGCGAATTCCTTTGTTCCAGGATGAAACGGATGGCGCTGGCCTTGTCCACCGTTCCGGCCGGCAGAATCTCCCAAACCTTCCGACCCGACAGTAACCGCAAGCCCGACGATTCAGCCAAGAGCGAACGAACCACTCGGCCGGCCCTGCGCCGGCTCCCGATCGGGGATCCGCGGTAGTGCACTGCTACCGCCGCCTCCTTGTACTCAACTCGAATGCCGGTCTCGGGCGCGAGAGATTGCGACAACTGATCGGCGATGTACGCCATGCGCTCCCGCTCTTTGTGATTCAAGCGGAGGAAGCGCCGGTTGCCCGGCGAAGTCAGACAATAACCATGCACACCGGCATACCAGGCGCCGGGCACGCCGACGCGCCGTCGCACGTCCAGGAGCGGGCGCCCGCTGACGACGCCGGTGAGCGCCCCTCGCCTCACGCAGGCGGCCAGCAGCCGCCGGGTACCCGCCAGCATTCGAGCGTCGCGCGGATTGGAACAGATCGGCGCGAGGGTCCCGTCGAAATCCGTAAATAGCGCCACCCGCTCCGGCCGCGCCAGGCGACGGACGACTCTTTCCCAAGCCTCGAACAGGTGCACCGCGACATTCACGTGAGCCGCAACAGCTTGCGGATGATGTCTCCCGCCCATTTGTAGACGTTGTTTTCACATACGCGTTCCCGCAGCCGGTTCATGCGGCGGCGCACCTCCATCGGATCCATTTCGATGGCGTCGCGCATGGCCTCGGCCATCTGCTCCGGGGCATACGGGTTAATGACGATGGCGTCGCGCAACTCGCGCGCTGCACCGGTGAAAGAGCTGAGCAGCAGCACGCCATCACTATTCACTTTCGCGGCCACGAATTCCTTGGCCACCAGGTTCATGCCGTCATGCAACGAACTGACGATCAGAAAACGCGCCATGCGATAGAGTGCCAGCAGCGTTTCGAGCGGAACGTGCTCGCGGGCAAAAATCACCGGCTGCCAGCCGGTGCGACCGTATTTCCCATTAATGGCTGCGACGCGTTCAGACACCTCGCGGTCCAGCCGTTGGTACTCTTCGATGTGCATGCGGCTGGGCACACCTGCCTGGAAAAACACCAGACGGCCCCGATATTCCGGCCACTTTTCCAGCAGCACTTCGAGCGCTTCGAGCCGCTCGGGCAGGCCCTTGGTGTAGTCCAGGCGGTCGGCGCCTACGCCCAAGATGACATCGTCGGGAAAGCCATAGCGCTTCCGAAGGTCGGCGGCGACTTGCCGTACTCTAGACGACGCCGCGCGCCGCGCGATCTCCTCAAAATCAATGCTGATCGGAAAGGCGCGAATCTTGGTGGTGTGTCCGCCAAAGACGACCGCGGTCATCTCGCGGTCGGGCCGCGCCTCCAGCTCGAGATCAACGGTGTCAATGAAATTTTGGCAATGGTAGCGGATATGGAAGCCCAAAATATTGTTTCCCAGCATGCCTTCCAAAATCTCCTGTTTCCAAGGGCAGATGCGAAAAACCTCGGGATTGGGCCAGGGAATGTGCCAAAACTGGGCGATCAGCGCCTGCGGGCAGCGCCGGCGCAACATCCGCGGCAATAGCGCCAAGTGGTAGTCCTGGATGAAAACAAACGCCGGTTCCTCGCCGACCTCTTCCGTCACCCTGTCGGCAAAGATCTCATTTACTTCCTGGTAGGCACGCCAATGCTTCTCACGAAAGATCGGGCGACGGTAGGCTACGTGGCAGAGCGGCCAGAGCGCAGAGTTCGCGAAACCATAGTAATAATCCTCCTCTTGCCGTTTGCTCAACCAAACTGGTTTGAGCCGATAGGAGGGGGAGTCGGGAGGCAGGCGCACGTAGCCGTTTGCGTCTACGATCTCCTGGTCGGCAGCGCCGCTGCCATGCGCCACCCAGATGCCGCGGCTGGCCTGCATGACCGGATCGAGCGCCACGGAGACGCCGCCCGCCGTGCGTATCCACTCGGCCCGGCCGTCCCGATGGACGCGCTCGTAGGGCTCGCGATTCGATACCACCAGGAATTTGTAGCCCCGCAGCTTCTGACGAATCAAGCGGCGGAGGCTTACACGATTCTCCATATCCGATCCTCACCAGCCTATCATGATAGCCCGGACGGAGGGGGTTTCGGCTGGGAAATCCTGGCGCACTCTCTCCGCTTGCTGCGGCGCACATTGACCCAAGGCAGGTACCATAGGAACGGCGGCGTGCTTGAAGGCGAAGGAGACGGCCACATTGCTGCGGAATCTGATCTTCTGGCTGTCCACGAAAAAGCGGGTCACCGAGGCCATCGCGCGGAACGGCATGCGGCGCGGCTTCGCGCGGCGATTTGTTGCCGGCGAGACGCTCGCGGAGGCCCTCGCCCCCAGCACAGAATTGTGCCGCGCCGGCCGGCGGGTTAGTCTCAACCAACTCGGGGAAAACGTCGCCACCCCCGAGGAGGCGCGCCAAAGCCGAGACAGCTACGTGGCCACGCTCGAAGCTCTCGAGCGCGCCGGCCTGGACGGCAATATCTCCATCAAGTTGACGCAGCTCGGGCTGGACCTCAACCGCAAACTGTGCCTCTCGCTGACCCAAGAGATCGCAGCGCGGGCCCAGGCGCTCGGTCGCACCATCGAAATTGACATGGAAGGCTCCGCCTATACCGAGGCGACGATCGAAATATTCGAGGCCGTACACCGAGAGCACGGCAACGCAGGACTGGCCATTCAGGCCTATTTGCGCCGCAGCCAGAGCGACCTGGAACGCCTGGCGCCGCTCAGCCCCAAAGTGCGGCTGGTGAAGGGTGCTTACCGGGAGCCGGCAGAGATTGCATTTCAAAAGAAGAGCGAGGTGGACGCCAGCTACCGCAGGTTGCTGGACCTGCTCCTTCGGACGAGGGCCAGCGGTTGCTTCTTTACCGCAATCGGCACACACGATCCTGAACTGGTGGCCTACGCCTGCGCAAGAGTTAAGGAGTACGGCGTGCCGCGCGAGCGGTACGAGTTCCAGATGCTGCTGGGCATCCGTCGGGACTTACAGCGACAGCTGTTCGCGGAGGGCCACCCGCTGCGGGTATATGTCCCCTGGGGCACGGCGTGGTGCCCCTATTTCATGCGCAGGCTTGCCGAACGCCCCGCAAACCTGTGGTTTGTTCTGCGAAGCCTTCTGGCCGAACGTTGATCCGCGGACCAGGACACTCCGCTGCGACCGTGCTCGTGCGGCCACTCCCCAGCTCAATTGACCGGTAGCGATGCGAGATAGGCGGCCAGCGCCAGGATGTCGTCGTCCGTCAAATTCGCCACCGTCGGCTTCATCAGTGCGGACGCCGCGCCGTTGCTGAGCCCAAGCTTGTAAAGGTAGAGTTGCCGGGCAATGTAAGTCGGGTGGCCTCCGGCAATCCTGGGGACTTCGCCCAAACCCCTCAGACCCGCACCGTGACAGATGGCGCAAGGTATGGTCTTGCCCGCGCCGCCGGTGGTCGCCAGAGCTTCGCCCTTGGCGACGCTCCCCGGAGGCACGTGAGCGATGAATCCAACTCTGGGGTCGCGGGCCATCACACGGTCCACGTCTTGCGGCACCACAATTATGCGGTTGCCGATCGGTTCGGTCCCGCCATCCGGATGCGGATAACGCATCCGTCCTCCGCTCAGATAAGTCTTGGGAACTGTGGTTGATTCAACTACCTTGTACCAGGTAAAGGGCTTGAGAGAGGCAAACCACTCCGAAGCCTGTCGCCACTCCTCTTCCGTGGTAGCCGCTGCAATCCCATTCATCCGGGCGTAGTCTTTTCTGACCCCGCTCTTGAAATCAGCCATCTGCTTCTGCATGTACGCAGCGGGCAGGCCGGCGAGATCGCTCGATTCCGGGTGACCCATTCCCGACATCAGGTGGCACACGCCGCAGGCCCTGGCAGCGGGCGCTCTCCCTTTCAGCACGATCGCCGCCCGGGCGGGACCCTCCTCGGGGAACCAGTCCACGGTGTTGAACTGGTCTTCAACTTGCGCCCATGTGTACACCTTCGTACTGCCCGGGACTCCTATCTGCTTGTTCTCGTCCATGGCCGGCGGCTGGACTGGATCAGGCACAGCAAACGCCCAGGACGGTGTGCCGGCCGGCGGTTGCGGCGGAGGAGGTGCAGGAGCCTGAGGGTGAGAAGTCTGAACCCCGATCGCAAAAACGGAAAGCAACGCAACTGCCAAGATCCAGGTAAATCTCTTCATAGGAGACGCCCTCCGAGTCGTCGCGCGCACCGACGGGTGCGGGCTGTACTTGCAGCCCGCCGCAAACGCAGGATGTGTTTACCACAACTCACCCGCATATTGAAACATGACTTTCGGCCCGATACAAGACTGGCAGCAGCGCAGACGATTAAGCCCGTGTAAAAACAGTTTTGCCGCGATTTTACAGCGGCGGGTTTGACCAGGGTGATATTCTAGAAGCGTAGAAAAGTGTACGAGCCGGCACATGATCGGCGCCGAGCCAAACCGACGGAGAGAAGCCCGATGAAGAAACTGGTGATTATCAGCAGCACGGCACTGATGTTACTGGCCGTGGGCTTGGCGGTAAGCCTGCCCGCCCAGCAAGGCGCCACGTTCACCGGCGAAATCGTGGATAGCCCGTGCGCCATTCTGGGCGCACACGAGAAGATGGCGCTCAAGGGCGAAAACAACAAGGACTGCACGATTCGCTGCGTCAAAATGGGCGGTAAGTACGCTCTGCTGGACGCCGCCAACAAAACCTGGTATCAGCTCGACGATCAGAAGAAGGCCGAACCCTTTGCCGGGGCCAAAGTCATCGTGACCGGTACCGCCGACGCGGCGACCAAGACGATTCGCGTCGCGGCCATCAAAGCGGCGCCCTGAACCTCTATCATCCCTACGCTGCTGCGCTCGGCGGCGGAAATTCCTTCACTGCCAGAGCGCCTGCCTGGCGAAGCTTCGCTTCAAGCTCGGTGCGGGCAGCCGGCGGCGGGTCTGTGACCCCCACCAGGATTTTGCCCGTCCAGATTTCGGGGTCGGAAAGCGCGGGCTTGAAATTCGGCAGGCCGGCGCTAATCAGCAGGGTAATCAGAGTCGTGAGAATCGCTCCCAGCATGGTCAATTCGTAAATGATGATGCCGTTGGTCCAGGAAGTGATGATGGGCATCCCGCCGGTGGTGAGTGGATAGGAAGTCTGGGTGAAGGACGTGAGCCAGTACCCGAAGCTCCCGCCCATCAGGCCGCCCAGCGCCGCCAGCGGGAACATGTGCGTCTTGGCGTGCTCGGCGGCGAATTCGTAGCCTTCAAACGGTTCCGAGGTTACGACCACAATCTTGCCGGCGTCCACACCCAAAGCGGCACCGGCGCGCCGCAGCGCATCGAAGGCGTTCTGCGCCGAGCCGGGATCGGAATAGAGAGCGTAGATGGCGTTCATGACGATGCGTCCGTGATGACGGGTCCGCCGGGCGTCCCGCGCGGCCGGCTGCTGGCCGCCACCGCAGCGTCACCGAACTTTGCCGCGGGCGCTTCTTGCATCCCGACCTTCAATTCCCAAATCGCAATCATGGGCACCAGTTTCGAGAATACCAGGTAGAGCAGCGCCATCACGCCAAACCCCGCGGCCATGAGCGTGATCTCGACCCAGGTCGGGCGATAGCTTCCCCACGAGTACGGCAGGAACTTGCGCTGCAGCGATGGCACCACGATCAGGAAGCGCTCCAGCCACATGCCCACGACGATGCAGCTCGAGGCCACCACCGTGCCGGTGATGGTCCGCAGCTTCTTGATGGCCAATATGGGAACGGGGATCAGGAAATTCAGAGTCACCATGGTCCAGAACAGCGGAGCGAAATCCCCGCGAATGGTGGACCAGAAAACGGCCATCTCCGCCTCTTCGTTGCCATACCAGGTGGTGAGCCGCTCGGCGAAGGTGAAGTAGAACCAGAGCAGGCTGAAGGTCAGCAGCAGCTTGCCGAGATTCGAGAAGTGCATAGGCTTCAGGTACTCTTCGAGGCGCAGAGATTTCCTGAGCAGCGCCATGGCCAGGATCAGCGCAGCGATGCCGCTGAAAATCGCGCCGCAGACGAAGTAGGGACCGAAAATGGTGGACCGCCACATGGGCACAGGGGTCATGGCGAAGTCCCAGGAGACGATGGTGTGGACCGATACAGCGACGGGAATGATGACAATGGCCATGATGTGCATGGCGGTTTCCAGGCGATGCCACTGGCGGGGCGTGCCTTGCCACCCCAGCGCCGCCCAGCCATAAAGCTTCCGCCGCAACCCGGTGGCGCGGTCACGCACCATGGCAAGATCGGGAATCATGGGCAGCAACAGGAAAGTAGTGCTGCCGACCAGGTAGGTGAAGATGGCGAAGAAATCCCAAGCCAGGGGCGAGCGGAAGTTCGGCCAAAGCTGGCGCTCGCTGGGATACGGGATCAGGTAATAGAACAGCCAGGGCCGTCCGAGGTGGCACAAGGGAATCAGCGCGCCGATGGAAAGGGCAAAGACGGTGATGGCCTCGGCGCACCGCGTGACCGGGCGGCGCCAGGTGGCGTTGGCCAGCCGCAGGATGGCGGAGATCAGCGTGCCGGCGTGGCTGATGCCAATCCAGAATACGAAGTTGGTGATGTCGAATGCCCAGAAGACGGGCGAGTTCAGCCCCCACACGCCGATGCCGGTGTAAAACTGATAGAACAAGGCGCACACACCCGCCAGCACCACGCTGCCGGCCAAGGCCACCGCCAGCCAATACGCCGCGCTGGCCTCAAACAGCGGCCGCAGCAGGTCCTGCTGGACTTGTTCTTCGTTCTGCTTCATGTTTGCTATCAGCTTCCCTGCAAGTAGCTCACATTGGGCTGAGTGCCCAGCTCGCCCAGCAGCTTGACGCTGCGATTTGATTTTGCCAGCCGCGACACTTCGCTGTTCGGATCATCGAGGTCGCCGAAGACCAGGGCCATCGGCGAGCAAGACTGCACGCACGCCGGTTTGATCTCACCGTCCATCAATTCGCGTTTCTCGGCCTTGGCCTGGCCTTCCGCCGACCGGATGCGCTGCACGCAAAACGTGCACTTCTCCATCATGCCCACGCTGCGCACGGAAACGTCCGGGTTCAGTTGCAGTTGCAGCGGCTTCTGCCAGACGGGATTGAAAAAGTTGAAAAATCGCACGTTGTAGGGACAGGCGTTGGCGCAAAATCGCGTCCCGATGCAGCGGTTGTACACTTGGGCGTTCAGGCCGTCGGCGGTGTGATAACTCGCATAGGTCGGGCAGACCGGTTCACAGGGCGCGGCCTCGCACTGCTGGCAGAAAACGGGCTGGAATCGCAGACGAGCCTCGGGAAACTCGCCTTCCCAGTGGCGCTCGACGCGAATCCAGTGCATGGCGCGGCCGCGGGAGGCCTGATCGTCGCCCACCGTGGGAATGTTGTTTTCGGCGTGGCAGGCGACCACGCAAGCCTCGCAGCCCGTGCAGCGGTCCATATCAACCACCATGGCCCAGTGATGGGGCATATCCTTGTGTCCGTCCTTTCCCCGGCATCCGGCGCACAGGCCCGATTCAGCCTAGCGCGGCTCGACTTCGTGCGGAAAGCGGCTCGTCCCTCCTGAAAAAAGAATCAGTTGGCCCTGCTCGGCCCCGCCCGCTCGGGCCAGCTTGACGCGCGTAGCGGCCCAAGCCAGCGACCCCGTTTCCGGTTCGGTGAGCGGCGCCAGAATCGAGAGCGGGTTGGCGCCGCGGCCGGTGGCAAAGCGGGTGAAGTTTTCGTGTCCCTGTCCGACGGGCATGGCCACAACGTCGGGGGCGATGCCGGGCGAAACGATGGCCGGCGCCCGCAAGCTGCCGTGCTGCGAGGTGATTTCGACCACATCTCCCTGGTGAATCTGCCATCGCTCCGCTGTCCGCGGATTGATCTCCACCCAGCTCGACCACATGGCCGTGGTCAGCACGTCCGGCAATTCCTGCAACCACGGCAGGTGCGCCAGCGAGCCGTCGCCGAAGGCCTGCGATGCATACGGCAAAAAATGAAATGCGAAATCATCGGCCGCGCCGTCGAAGGCGGGCTCGGCCAGTCTTGCTGGAGACCGGGCGGTGACGGACACTCCAGTTCGTTGCACTGATGCCGGCGCGCTCCACCAGCCACCCTGCTCCTGCACCGTGCTCCAAAAATCGTCATCGGAGTCCGCCGCTACCGCGCCGGGCTGGCGGCGAAGCGTCAGGAATTGCGCGTGCAGCATGGCCTCGAATGTTTCCCAAGGCAGCGCGGCGGCCAGAGTACCGCCCATTTGACGAGCCAGGCCCAGCAGGACGTCGGGCATGGCGCGGGTGTTGTGCAGCGGGCGAACAGCGGGCGGTGCGAGACTGGCCACCATCTGCTTTGCGCCTGATTCCGGCACATCGTCCAGCCAAGACTCCAGCGGCGCGTGGTCCGGCAAAATCAGGTCCGCCAAGGCGCTCGTTTCGTCCACAAAATTGCCGAAACTGACGACGTAAGGCACCTTGGCGATGGCCTCGCGCACTCGCGCGCCCGGAGGCGCGGAAAAAACGGGATTGGAGTCGTGCACCATCAGCACCTTTGGCGCGTTCGGCAAATCGCCAAGAATGATCTGGGTGAAGGTGTTGAGCGCGGCGTAACTTCCCCACACCGGATTGGCCGCGGGCGCGGCTCCACCGATGGGAGCCTCCGGCATGAAACTCAGTATGGAGGCCTCGCCGCTGCCGGCATCCACCAGGGATTCGAGGGCATTCACCGCCAGCGCGTTGAACAGGCCGTTGGTATGAGCCAACGGCGCTCCGCCAATAATGGCTGCACTCTGTCCGCTGCCGGTGATTTCGTAAGCCAGGCGAGTGACGGTGGCCGCGGCCACTCCGGTCAGCCTCTCGACCGTCTCAGGAGAATACTCCGGCAGGCCCGCCGACCACCCGGCGGTCTGCCCGCCGGCGCGTGACTGTGCCGGACCGCGATTTAGCTTTTCGCGCAGGATGACGTGCGCGATGCCCAGCGCCAGTACGCCTTCTCTTCCCGGCCGGCACGGGATCCACTGGTCGGCGTTGGCCCCGGTCTGGGACATGCGCGGCTCGACTTGCACGAACCGGCCGCGCCGCCCCACGCGCCCTTGACGCATCTCCCCGTAGCCGATGGACTGCGAGACGGGTGAGTTCCACACGCCGAGAAAATCCGCGCCAAAAGAAATCAGATAGTCGGCGCGCGCCAGATCGAGCGTGGGCAATCCGGCCCGGCCGAAACTCAACAGATTGGCCCGCCGCAGTACCGCTTCGTCCAGCGGTTCGTAAGCCATCGGTGGCGGCGCGCCAAACGACCTCAGGAAGCGCTCCACCAACTCACGGCGCTGCCCGCGCAGCGGGCGCGACAGGAAAGCCAGCGACGCGGCGCCGCCCGATCCGCGCAACGCCGAGAGCTGGTCCGCCAATTCCTTGAGCGCATCGTCCCAGCTTACGGGCTGAAACTGGCCCGAACCGCGCGCCCCGGTGCGCTTCATGGGACCCCGAAGCCGGTCGGGGTGATAGAGCACCTGCAAGCCGGCATGTCCGCGCGGGCAGAGTTTGCCTCGATTCACCGGATGCCGGGGATTGCCTTCGAGCTTCTTGGCAAGTCCCATCTTGATGAGGCCGGTTTGGCCGTTGCGCACGACTTCGGCCTGCCCCTCCATGACCCGCACCAGCAGGCCGCAACCGGCGCCGCAAAGCGTGCACACGCTCGGTTTCCACACTGCCACGCCGGGAACCAAATCTTCTTCCGGCAGAAAACGGATGAGCTGCGTATCCGGACTTCCGCAGGAGTCCAGCGCCGTCACGGCGCCGGTGAGCGCGGAGATTTTCAGAAAGTCACGGCGTTCCATAAAGCGACTCAAGCACTCCTCATGAACCGCCTGCCGTCGTTCCAGCGGCGTGCAGGCGGATCAAAAATGGCACGTCAAGCAATCCACCGACGCCTTGCGCTCCTGGTGGCAGCCAATGCAATACCCCATGGTCAAATCCACCACTCGCTCCGCGACAGTCTGCTGGGCTACGTCACCGTGGCAATTGGCGCAGGCCACGCCGGCGCGGATATGCGGAGCGTGATCGAACCTCAGATGCGCGGACGGGCTGTAGTCATACACCCGCGCCCAGGGAATCTCCTCGCCGCGCGACATGTAGGCCGCCATCTTCTTGACCTCCGGCTTGTCGGCGGCAATCACCAGGTGGCAGGCCATGCAGAACTTCACACTGGGGATGCCGGCCTGCGGGCCCTGGGCCACCGCGGTGTGGCAGACCTCGCACGGCAAACCGTTAGCGGCATGTGCTTTATGCGTGAAGGCGATGGGCTGCACCGGCTCCGGCCGCAAGTTCAGAAAATCCGCCACCGCGGCGCGCAGCGAAGGATGGGCGGGCGTAAATATATCCCCCCTCGGGCCTTGCACCTGCTCCGGGGAACGCGAAGGACGCGACGACATGGCCGCTCCGATCAGCGCCCAGGCACAGGCGCCCACCGTCGCCAGGAACAGCCAAGTCCCCCAATTTTTCGGAACTCGCATGCGAATCTAACTTCCGAGGCTCCCTGAATTTCCTTTTCTTTCTGCAGCAGAACGGCACACACAATTATCAGAAAGCTGCACACTCAGCAACAGCTTTTCGGCGCTCGCGCACATGGCAACGCGTCTTTTTGGAGAAGCAGGATGGCTTTGGGGATCCACTGCATACGCCCCCGAGCGCAGAACGCCGGACTCGGCTATTGCGGGGCGGGTACGACGGGACGGGACGCGGCACCCGGAACGGACGCCGCTTCGCGCAGCTTGCCCTTTTCTAGCTGGACCACCACGGTGGCGTGGGCCGCGGCGCGTGGGTCGTGCGTGACCATCACGATGGTCTTGCCGAACTGGCGGTTGAGCCGCTCCATCACCTCTAGAACTTCCTCGGCCGAACGGGCGTCGAGGTCGCCGGTAGGCTCATCGGCCAGAATCAAGGTCGGGTCAATCACCAGCGCGCGGGCGATTGCCGCCCGCTGCTCCTGCCCGCCGGACAATTGCCGCGGATAGTGGCTCATGCGATCTTCCAGCCCGACCAGTCGCAGCGCCGCCTCGGCGTGCTCCCGGCGGCGCGCCTTGTTCAGACGTGTCAGCAGAAGCGGCAGTTCCACGTTCTCAAAGGCCGTCAGCACCGGGATCAGGTTGAACTGCTGGAACACAAATCCAAGATAACGATTCCTCCAGGCGGCCAGGTCGTCTTCCGACATGCTGGAAATTTCCGCGCCCAGCACGGTGACCGTGCCCGAAGTCGGCCGGTCAATCCCGGCGATCAGATTCAGCAGCGTGGATTTTCCGGAGCCGGACGGGCCCATCAAGCAGAAGAAGTCTCCGGCGCGAATCTGCAAGCTGGCCTGGTCGAGCGCCACCAGTTCCACGTCGTCGTGCGAAAAGACCTTGGACACGTTGCGAACATCAACGACCACGTCGCTCATCCCGCGCCCCCGGAGGGCGCGATGACCGTGACTCGCGTGCCGTCCTCGAGCGCCGGCGGGGCGTTGACTACCACGGCTTCGCCTCCCGCCAAACCCTGCGTCACCACCAAGTGGTCTCCGCCGGGATCATTGGTCTGGATCTCCTGCAGGCGCGCGCGCCCGTCCTGCACGACGAAAACGGCGCTGCGGCCGTTGCGCTCGATGCGGGCACTCCGCGGGATGGTCACCGCTGGTGTGGTGCTGGTGGCCGGCGCCGCGGTCTTGTCCTGCTGAGTCTCGTTGGCCTGCTGAAAAGAGACTCGTGCCAGCATCTGCGGACGCACGAACCGGTCGGGCTTCAGTATCTGCACCTTCACCTGCACGGTGCCCTTCTCGCGATTGGCTTCGGGCGAAATCTCCACTACTCGGCCGGGATAGTGCCGGTTCAGGTACGCCTGCAGCACGATGTCGCAGGGTTGGTCCATCGAGACGCGCCCAAAATCACTCTCGTTGATGTCCAGCTCCACTCGCAGATCGCTCAGGTCGGCCAGCGATACGACGTAGGATTTCGCGCCACGGTCGCCGGTGAACATGGTGGTGACCAGCTCGCCCGTTTCCACCACTCGGTCCAGGATGGTGCCGGCAATCGGCGCCGTGATTCGTGTGGCCTCGAGCTGCGTCTGGGCATAGGCCAAATCGCCCTGCGCCTGCAATACGGCTGCGCGGGCCTGCTCGATCGCCTCCTGGCGGGGTCCCAGCTTGGTTAGCTCATAGGTCTTGAGCGCCACGTCGTACTGGGCTTTGGCGTCATCGAGCTGCTGCTGGCTGAAGACTCTGGCGGCGACCAGCTCCCGCACGCGCTCGTAGGTAGTCCGCGCGCCTTCCATTTCGGCCTGGGCGCGCGCAATTTCCTCGGGCCGCGAGCCGTTGCGCAGTTCCTCGAGATTGGCGTCGGCCGTGGCCAGTGCGCCGCGCGCGCTTTCCACCCGTGCGCGGTACTCATCCTCCTCCAGACGCACCAGAAGCTGGCCCTTCTTCACCTGATCGCCTTTCTCGACACCAATCCAGGCCACCTTGCCCATGACCTTCGATCCCACCTCGACCTGGTAATGCGGCACCACGTAACCGCTGGCGACCAACGTGGCTGCGGGAGCGCCATCGGTCGAGATCTCCGCGCGGCCCAGTTCCACTGCCACCGGCGCAGAGCGCAAGTTCACAAAAGCCAAAATCGCGATAGCGACTGCGGCCGCTATTGCCGCCGCCCACAGGCGGCGCCTTCCGGCTCCCCGGCCCGGACGAGGAGCGTCGCCACGCAACTCGGCGGGGATCTTCAACGCGTTCAAATCGCTTTCGAGATTGTGATCCGCGGCCATTCGTTCTCCCGGTTAGAGCGCCCGCAGCGCAATCGCGGCGCGCTGCCGCGCCGCCTTGGCCGCAGGCAGTATTCCGCCGATGGCGCCCAGAATCAGGGCAAAGATCATGCCTTGCTGCAGAAGCGCCGACGTAATGCGAAACTCGAACGTCATCTCGCTGAACGACAGCCAATTGGTCGTGCCGGTCGCCAGACCGTCGAGCGGCAGCGCCAGCGCAATACCGAGCAAGCCGCCCATGCCGGCTAGCAGGAGCGACTCGAATAGAAACGACAGCAGAACGCTCACCGGCGAAAAGCCCAGAACGCGCAGGACCGCGATCTCGCGAACGCGCACGGAAACGGCCGCGTACATGGTATTCATGGCCGCAAAGATCGAGCCGAAGGCCATGATGAAGGCGATAGTATTGCCGAGAATGCGTACCGGCGTGGCGGTCATGGTCTGGCTGGCGTAGTACTCCGGCTCCGCCTGGGCCTTGAGCTGCAACCGGCGGTCGTTTGAGATGCGATCGGAGAGCGCCCGCATGGCCGCGGAGTCGCGCGCGCGCATGAGCACGGATGAAAAATTGCTCCTCCGTTCAAAGACGTCGGCCAGATCATCCACGTTGGTCCACATCTCCGATCCGTACGCCGTCTGCCCGGCGTCGAAAACGCCGACGACCGTCCAGGAGGCCCGGCCCGTGCCCAGATGCTCGCCCAACCCGCAGTTGGAAAAGCGCTCGGCGATGGAGCGGCTCACCGTTAGCTCACGCAGCCCGGGGCGAAACCAGCGGCCTTGGACCAGCCGCACCCGCGGGCGCATCTCCCGGCCCCGATCCGTCAGGCCGCGGATCACTACATTGGATGAGCCTGCCGTGCGCCGCGGCTGGTTGATGAACACCGCCAGCTCGGCGGAAACCATTGGCGCGCCCTGAGCGTCCGCCGCCACACCCTCCAGCGTGCTGATGACGTCCGTGCGGCTTCTCTCGATGATGCTATTGGTCTCGGTCTGCGAACCCTGGCGGATGACCAGCAGGTTCAGCGGCTCGCCGGTGGTCACGAAAACCTCACGCAAGCCTTCGGCCAAAGCCATCACCGCCACAAACACCGTGACGCTAAGGCCGACACTCACTGCGGTTACCAGCGTGGTCACCCAGCGAACGTGCAAGCTGCGCAAGTTGTAACGAAAAGGAATCAGCATCCCCGGCCCCCGGCCCTCAATCCCTAACCCACTTGCCGCAACGCCGTCACGATGGATTGTCGTGACGCCCGCCAGGCCGGCACGGCCGCGCTGATGACGCCCAGCAATATAGCCAGCGCCATGCCCAGCGCGATGGTGGCCGGGGCCACGTGAAAATGCTGAATAATACCGTTCGTGGCCGTGTACCAATCGAAGTTGCCGAAAATCACGCGCGCCCCGCCGACGCCGATCAGGCCGCCCAGCAGCGCCACAGCCACCGATTCGCCCACGAACATGGCCAAAACCTGCGCCCGCCGGAAGCCCAGCGTCTTCAGGACCGCCACCTCCGCGGAGCGCTCGCGCACGGTCATGGCCATGGTGTTCGCGGTCACCAGGAAAATCGCAAACAGCACGGCGCCCGCGATCAGGCTCAGAAACAGCCGGATGTTCCCGAGCATGGCCGCGAAACTCAACGTAAACGCTTTCTCCGTGTCCGTGCGAGTGGGCGCATCGGTATTGCGAAACATGCCGTCAATGGCCGCGGCCACCCGCGGCACATCCTCCGGCGTGCGGGCCTTCATCCAGAACGAGGCCACGCGATCCGGGGCCAGGGTGGCCGACCCGCGCTGCAGCTCGTTGAAATAGTCGTAGTGAAAAAACAGCCCGTTCTCATCCGGGCCGCGATAGGTGCCGCGAATCGTGAGCTCCAGGTTGAACGGAAACATTCCGCCGATGATGGTGATGCGGTCGCCCACTTTCCAGCCGAACCGGTCCATCAGTTTTCGCGCCACCCAGGCGCCCGTGCGGTCTTTCACCCAGGACTGGGCCTCCTCCTGGCTGAACGTGTAATCCGTCGCCACGTGGACCATCACTGCGGGATCCACCGCGAACTGCGCGAAAAAGTTTTGTGGATCCTGGTAATAGCCGCCGAACCATTGGAACGGCGTCACCCGCTCCACTCCCGGCACCGCCTCAATGCGCTGGCGATAAGCCAGCGGGAGCGGCAAAGCCATGGATACCGAATGGATGGAGACCAAACGCAAGGCGGAGGAGGGCGTCAGCGTCGAGGCGCCTTCGAGTTCGGCCAGAAACGTTTGCAGGCTCACCAACAGGAACAGCGACGCCGCCACGCCCAAAATTGTGAGCGCGGTGCGGCGCCGGTTTCGCCCGGCGCTCTTGATCATCAAACGCAGATACTTGAACACACCACCCTCGCTCTAATTCTCTTCACTCCGCTTTCAGACTAGCATTCTGGGGCCAGAGCGCCAAGCCAGGCAGACGAAGGTGCAGGCCGCCCGGCGTGGCTCCGCCAACGGAACCAGCGAAACGCAGGGAAACAGCAGATAAAATGGATTCCTGCCAGCCGTCGCTTAGGAGGCGCGGGAAGATCCCGGCGAATTGATCTCCCCGGCGGAAACGGCCGGGAGACCGGGTTCGCGGAAGGCTCGGAACGCGTCCAGCGTCCACACATCCATGCCTTCGTCGTGCCGCAGGACGTAGAAATTGCCGTCGGTCGCGCGTACGCGGAAATAGATCACGCCTGGCGAATACCAGCGATCTTCGACCTCGGCGACCTCGAACGGGCGCCCGCACAGCACAAAACGCAGCGGGCGTTCATCCGCGCGGTAGCCGGCATAACATTCGACGCGTATATCATGCACGGCAGGCCTCCTCACGCTCTCCACGCCCAGTGTAGCGCGCCGGCTGCCGCCTGTCACCCCGAGCCTGCCCGCTGGGCGTTGTAGGCCGCGCCCAGCAGAACGAGGACGGCAGTCAACTGCATCCACAGCATCAAACCGATGGCCGCCGCCAGCCCGCCATACGCGGCCGCGTAGGGCATCCGGCGCATGTAATACCCGAAGGCCGAGCTGACTAGCCACCACAACAGTGTGGCCAGCGCCGCCCCAGGCATGACCGCTTTCCAGCTCCCCGTCCCCGGCCGGCCCACGCGATACACAAAGGCCAGAACGCTCATGGCCAGGATCAGCTCAACTCCGACGATCAGCGCCGACCACAGCGCCCCAACCACCAACGGCATTTCCGAACGGCGTATCAGCCAGTCTCGCAGCTCCGAGCCAAATACAATCAGGTTGGCCGCCAGAAACCAAGGCGCGATGGTCGCCGAGAGCAGTAGCAGGGCGCGCGCATTGCGGCTCCGGAAGCCCTGCCGCTGGCCGTCGCCGTACACCATCCGGAAGCCCTCGATCATCAGGCGCATCATCTGGGTGCCCGCAAGCAGGGTTCCCGCCAAGCCCAGCGAAATCCATCCCCAGGCGTCCTCGCCGCTGCGGGTCAGGAATTGTTCCAGAGCTGGTTGCGCTCCCGGAGGGAAGACCAGGCCCAACTGCCGCACGATGTCCATCACCCCGCCGCGCAACCGGCTCGAGCTGGCCACCACGCCCAACACCAGAAGCATCATGGGAAAAAACGCGAAGAACATGTTGAAGGCGATGGCCTGCGACTGCGTGATGCAGTTCGGCACCACCCGTCTGAAGGCAGCGAAGAGGCTTCCACGGCGCCGAGTCATCGCTGGAATTATACCGGCGGACACCAATCGCACAAGCGCCGCGCGAACGGCCCTCCATCCGCGCGGCGCTTGGCTGAAAAATGCGAAAACTTCCGTGTCTATTCGTCGCTTTCTACCACACGCCCTTCCACGGCTTGCCTACCAGGAATGCCGGGTTGGCGCCGGGCCGTGGCCGGTACTTCTGGATTCTCCCGTTGTTCACTTCGCCCACGTAGAAGTTCCCTTCCTGGTCCGAGGACATCCCGTGCACACCCCACATGCCGCCGGGATACTCGCCCCAACTGCCCCAGGAGTACAAAAAGTGCCCCTGCAGGTCATAGCCCAGGATCTTGTGCGTTCCCTGGTCGGCCGCCCACAGTTTCCGGTCGCTGGTGACGATGAAGCTGTGAATGTCCATCGGCGGACGCGGGCCAAAATTCCACTCGCGCAGGTATTTCCCGTTTTCATCGAATACCTGCACGCGGCTGTTGGCCCGGTCGTTCACGAACACCTGCCGGGTGGTCGGGTCCACGGCGATGCCGTGCACGTTGTTCCAGTAGCCCGGACGCTTCTCAGGATTCCCAGCCGTGGGCGTGCCCTTCTCGCCCCACTGCATCAGCTTCTTGCCGCCCATGTCGTACTTGATCACGCGCGTGTTGTCGTAGCCGTCGGCCAGGTACATGGTATTGGCGTCCATGAAAACCAGGAAGGTCGGGCGCCGAAAATGCGTGTCGTCGTCGCCGGCCACGCGCGGCGTGCCCAGCGTCAGCAACAGTCGCTTGCCGTCGTTCGAGAATTTGCGCACATGGTGCCCCTCTGCGTCCACGATCCACACGTTCTTTTCCGGATCGTAGGGGCTGATCTCCACGTCATGCGGCCGCACCCAAAGGTTGTCCCACTGCGTCCAGCTCTCTTTGATGTTGCCGTTACTGTCGATGGCCACGACGCAGTTCTGCCACCGCCACTCCACGCCCGCCTTGCCGGCGTTGGCCGGACTATTTATTTGATCGCCGTTCGGGATGGCGCCACCAGCCTGCCGCAGTGGCAGCCGGAAGACTGGAAATTCCAGGCCGGGTCCAACCTGAGGCAGCGGGATCGTCGCGGGCCTCTGAGTAAATAGCGGTATTTCCCCCTTCTGCACCAGGAACACCCGGTCCGGGCTCTCCGCATAAACGTCCATGGTAACGGACCAGGTCCACTTCTCGTGATCGGGCAGGCTCGCCGACATCGGCTTCGGCCAGTTCCGCACAACGTCATACGGCCCGAAAATGTCCTGCCCGCCCGTCAGTCCCGGAATTGCTGCAAATCCCTCGCCCGGTTTCGACTGCCCTTGCACCTGCCGCAGCCTGTTGCCCATCAAAAAAATAACGAGCAAGCCTGCACAAATCGCCAGCAACGTTCCCACGCGTCTTTTCATCGCTTGCCTCCGCAAAGTCTCGGATCGACGTACACCACCCAAGCCATCGCCGCCATCTCACAGGCTTCACAGGCGCCTGGCAGGGCTCCCGATCTCACTTGCCCACGACCATACGCCCACACTTCGCTCTCGTCAACAAAAGGCCTGCGCCGAACAACGTGCGACTGGCCGCGAGCGCACCCGAGCGGGACTACGCCGAATCGCACGTCGACTGGCCAAACGCCTACCCGCCCAGAACGAAGCTCACCACGATCGTGGTTTCAACTTCAACCGGCTCCCCGTTTAGCAGCGTCGGCCGATAGCGCCAGTTTTGCACAGCGGCCAGCGCCGCTTGGATCAGCCAAGGACTGCCCGAGACGACTTGCAATTCAGCCACCCGGCCCTCCCTGTCAATGATCGCGTGCAGCACAACATCTCCTTGAATACGCGCATTGCGCGCCGCTGGCGGATAAACCGGCTGCGGCTGCGCCACGATCATCGCGGGCTGAATGTGCGTTTGCCGGATGCGTTGGGTCCGAATTGGCTCCGGCGGCGGAGGCGCCTCGGTTCGGCTGTCCCTGAGATAGTTGAAGAGATCCTCGCCTCCGGGACCCGTACGGTTGGCGTCCCGGGGTAGCTCCGGAGGCAACTCCGGCTCTTGGAATATGGCAACGTTTCGCGGGATGTACGCCGGCTGATGCATTACGCCATGCTTGATCAGGCGAACTCGTTCTTTGGCACTCTGGGGCGGCGCCTTCGCGGACGTTGGGGGAGGCTCCAACGTGACCAGCAACCCCTTGAGATTTAGAAAGGCCCTCGGCAATGCCTGCGTGTAGAAAAGCGGCATCAGTAGCAAAACCAGGACACCCATAGTCTGAACCATCATGGAAACGGCAATTGCCCAGCTCTTCCGTCCTGTTTTCCGATCCGTAGTGGATTCCACCAGTGCGGTGAACATAGCCGTACCTCCTCCGGGCGAAGCCGCATGGCCCGGTTCGCTGTCACGATCAAGATGTTGCGGACGGTCCGTTCGCTGGAGAGTTAGACACCAGACCAATGCGATTGTGCCCGGCCAACTTGGTTGTCACGCTGAGCGCGGCCGGGTGAACCGGGGAGGCAGCCCATCAAACGTCAAGCGCGAATGTCAGGCAATCGCTGCGGCGCGCTTTTCGCGTACCGCCACTATCGCGAGCGACTTAAGCGATAGAGCCGCTACTGAATCACGAAGTAACGCCAGAACCGCGTCGTCTCCTTCGCCCCCACGTACTTGCCAATCTCCGTGTCGAACTGTGCCTTGGTTCTCCACGGCCGGTATTCGTTGAACTCCCGCAACATGCGCTGCCCGGCGCCGGGGACGGTGAGCAGGACTTCGTCGCTGGCAGTATTGAGGTTGATGGGAATGAACACGTACTGCTTGAGCCGGTCGGTTTCCGGCTGCCCCACGTACTTGCTGATCTCTCTGTCGAACTGTGCCCAGTTCACCCAGGGCCGGTATTCCGCGAATTCTCGCGCCATCCGCGCGCCCGCGCCGGGGATCAGCAAAATCTCCTCGCGCGTGCCGGTGTTCAAATTGACGTGTACGAAGGCCTTGCCGTAGAACTGCGCCGCCTGCTCCGCCGTCAGCTTCTGAGCGAGCAGAAATGCGTTCAACTCCAGCGCGCTCATGAACGGCCGCTTCTCGATCATGCTCGTCACGATCGCCGGCGTCATGTGCGGCAATGTACGCAGCTCGGCCTCGGACGCCACGTTGGGATCGAGCAATCCCTTCCCTACCTGACCCCATACTGCGCACACCGGAACAGCCAGCAATATCAGGGCGCCAAAAATCGTGATAATCGCTCGTTGCATCTTCGTCATGACATTTCACTCCCTTTCTCTCGAGAATTCGGTAACGCGTACGCCAAACCGATCAACCCCAATAGCAGCATCACCCCCGGAGCCAGCACGGGAGGCGCCTTGGCACGCATCACTTTCTTGACCAGGTCCCATGTGCCCATGGCCGGATCGATCTCCAACTGAAACTCAGCCGCCCCACGAAAGTGAAGCACCAGGCCCGTCAAACCCGCGACGAGAAACAATACCATGATGATCCGTAACGCCCGCAAGCTGGCCGCGTCCTGCCGCCTCGCATGCCAGCCCAGCGCCACCATCGCCGGCGCGATCAAAAACAGCGGAACCAACTGCCACCGGTCTTCGTAATGTTCCAGCAGCAGAAGCTCCGCTTCCGTGCCCGCCAGGCCCAGCACCAGCACCCACAGCAACCAGCGGCGAAGCCGTTCCACGCCACCGCTGCTCCGCTCCGGACCATCCATCCGGTGCACTCTCCCGGTTTCCGTGGCTACTTGCGACCCCGGCGCTGCGGCTCGATACTAGCACGCGTTTGCGACCAGCGCGTTACATTCCTCATGGGAGCCTCCTTCCGTTCGAATCGCACATTCTTCAGGAGTTATTCGCTCTCTCTGGCAGTTCGAATACTCCGATTCGAATCACTTGCAAGTAAACATGTTGACATTTAATATCCTTGATGGTAACATGAACCGTGACTCTCGCACTTCAGCCCACATGCGTTGGCGCTGCGCCCCTCTCTCCCTTCTGTCCTCTTGGCTCAGACCTGCGGAACTCGCTCCCAATAAACGCCACACGGTCGCTCCTTTGTTTTCACACTCTTACGAACCCCTTTTCCTGCAACTCCTTTCCTTTGACATCGATACAAATTGCCGGGGGGTGTCACCCACCGTTCGCTAACTCCAGTCCTGCCAACAGGCCCACGACACCCATGCGCCCTTGTACCCGCACCAAAACGCGCAGTACACTCGCCCCGAGGGCCTGCCCATGACCACCCAAACGCAATCCGGCACCACCCGCAGCGAAGAAGTCATTCGCAAGCACCATGAATTTCTCTGGCCGGCGGTGGCCACCCTGTACAAGAAACCCCTGGTCGCCGACCGCGCCCACATGCAGTACGTCTGGGACCTCGAAGGCCAAAAATATCTCGATTTCTTCGGCGGAATTCTGACCCTCTCCGTCGGACACACCAATCCCAAGGTCACCGCCCGCGTCAAGGACCAGGTGGACCGCCTACAGCACACCTCCACGCTCCATGTTAACGAGGCCATCGTCGAGCTGGCGGAAAAAGTCGCGCAGATCACGCCCGGCAAGCTCCAGAAGAGCTTCTTCACCAATTCCGGCACCGAAGCCAACGAGGCTGCCATCCAATTGGCTCGGGCGGCTACCGGTTCATTCGATGTCGTTGCGCTTCGCCACTCCTACTCCGGCGCATCGGCCGTGACCAAATCGCTCACCGGCCAAGCGCCCTGGAGAAAATCCGGCATCATCGCCATGGGCGTGGCCCACGCCATCAACCCCTACTGCTACCGCTGCCCGCTGGGAATGACCTACCCGAGCTGTGATGTTGCGTGCGCCAACGACGTGGAAAACCTGATCCAGGCCGGCACCAGCGGTCAGATCGCCGCGTTCATCGCCGAGCCCATTCAAGGTGTCGGCGGATTCATCACGCCGCCGCCGGAGTATTTCAAGATCGTATTCAGGACCGTCAAGAAATATGGCGGCCTGTTCATCTCCGACGAGGTGCAGACCGGCTTCGGCCGCACCGGTAAACACTGGTTCGGCATCGAACATTGGGAAGTGATTCCCGACATCATTACCTGCGCCAAAGGCATGGGCAACGGCGTGCCCATCGGCGCCACCGTGACTACCAGCGAGCTGGCCGGCTCGTTCAAGGGCATGACGCTTTCCACTTTCGGCGGCAATCCCGTCACTTGCGTGGCCGCCCGCGCCACCATCCAAGTGATTGAAGAAGAGCGCTTGCTCGAAAACGCGCACTCCGTCGGCAACTACTTCCGCGGGAAGTTAAACGAACTGCAGGAGAAATATCCCGTGATCGGCGACGTGCGCGGCATGGGAGTGATGCAAGGGCTGGAACTGGTGAAAGACCGCAAGACCAAGGAGCCCGCGCCCGAAGCTTTGGCGCAATTGCTCGAACGCACGCGTGAAAACGGCCTGCTCATCGGCAAAGGCGGGCTCTACGGAAACGTGGTTCGCCTCTCCCCCATGTTGAATATCTCCAAAGCGGACGTGGATGAAGCCGTTCGTCTGCTGGACAAATCATTCGCCGAAATTCGCATCTAGACAGAGATGCAGACCATGGTGCACACGGCCATCTCGATTTCAACCAACCCGCACCAGCGAACGGTAGCGGCGGTGGCCGCTGCCGCGTTGGTGCTGCTCGCCGCCGTCGCCGCCGCACCCACGCCCGCGGCCGGCAACCCGCTCACCTGGAAACCCGCCCAGCAGGCCATCCTGCGCGTGGACGACCAGGCTCTCAAAGAGTGGGATGTTTTCCAGGTCGAGAAGAAAAACGATCGGTTCCTGGTGCAATTGGGCGGGCGCTTCCTACTGCTGGACGCGGCGCAAAAGCAGGTCTTCGAGCTGGTCCCCGCGACCATCGAGCGCAAGGGCTCTGATCTGCTGTGGGATCCTGCGGACCGGCCTGCAAAACCGCTGGCAACGTCGAACTGGGCCGTGCGCGACGTGGGGCCGGCGCAGCGAATCAGAGTTCGCCTGGACGCGGAAGGCCGCGCCCTCGATCTGCAAGTCCCCCACTCCTCTTGACGCCCGTGACCGGAGTTGCCGCCATGGATCATTTCGCCGGGACGGCACCAATTGAACGCGGCCCATCAAACTCGAGGGCACTATCAGGGCCGATATACGCCATACACCCAGGGGATTCCCGCCACGCCTTTTTCCACTTGCACCACCACCGCGTCACCGACCTGGAAGCGGTCGTAGTCGTCACGCGCCACCATCACGCGCTCAAACCTTCGGCCCGCGCGCCAGGAAATAACGATCAGCCGCTGGGTGCGCAGCGCGCCGGGCATGCGGAATTTGCCGACCACCGAAGTGGTCTGGAGTTGCGGAGGTCCCGTGTCCAGCCTGCCGTTGACAAAAAGCAGCGCCGCCAAAATCCACGGCAACGGCAGAAAACCGAAGTAGATGCGCTTCAAGACTTCAATCTCCTGCTTCGATCGCGCCCGCTGGATCATCCACAGCCCCAGCCCCAGCACCGCGAAGAACAGCAGCCCCACGAAGATGAGTATGCTGTCGAGTTCCAGCGGCGGAAACGCCTGGCTGACCGGCACGAACAATACCGCCCCGGCCAGAAACCAGGCCGTGCGCCGCACCAGGCGCCCGCGCAGGATCACCTCGGCGGCCGCGGAGGTCAGGCCGCAGGCCAGGCACTGATCCGCGGCGCGCTCGGCGCCGCAATTCAGACATCGAGTCATGGCCCGCGATGCTATTGGGCGCACGACGGAGTGTCAAGAATCGATTCTGCGTTTTTTGACTTTCCGCGGAATCCCGGAACCCCGCCGAGCAGGAAAACGATGCGCATGGCGATGCTATCGGTGTCAGCGATACAAAAGATATTTTGCGCGCACGCGGCGAAATGCTTCAAGCTGCGCGTCCCAGCTTCGCACAATGGATTCTGGAGTTTCGCGGCGCCGCAAGCGCTCGACGGTCTGCGCATTTCCGAGCAGCGTGATGATGCGCTCCACGTCAAAGTGGTCCGGATAAAGCTCCGCCAGCGCCGCGGCAATCTCGAGTCCCATGCGCATGGCCTGAACCGCGGAGCGATCTGTGATGGCGATGGAAACGCCTTGGCATCGCTCGCCGGCATGCAGACCGGAGTCCGGCGTGAATTCCGCCGGCGAAAATCGCACGCCGGGAACGGCGCGCCGGTTGAGGCGCTCCGCCAATTCGGCGTCACGAATCCAGGGCGCACCGAATTGCTGAAACGGCCGCGCCGTGCCGCGACCGACGGAAATGCCCGCGCTCTGAAGAATTTCCAAACCAGGATAGAGCGTGGCAGCATCGAGCGAGCGCAAATTGGGAGACGGATTGATCCAGCGCAGACCGGTGGCGTCGAACCAGTCCGCGCGAGACCAATTGTTCATGGCGATTACGTGCAGATCGCAGCCAATTTTATTTTCGGCGTTGAACATTCGCGCCATCTCGCCGAGCGTGATGGCCATGCGCACTGGCATCGGAAAATATCCGACGAAGTTGAGCCGGTCGCGGTCGAGCATGGGTCCCTCGATGCGCAGGCCGCCGAGTGGGTTGGGGCGATCGAGAACGAAGAACGGCAGACGGCGCCGGGCGGCAGCTTCCATGGCGTAACCCATGGTGGTGAGATATGTGTAGAAGCGCACGCCGGCGTCCTGAATGTCGAAGACCAGGGCGTCCAGGCCTTCGAGCATGGCGTCGGTGGGGCGCAGCGTCTGTCCGTACAAACTGAAGATCGGCAGACCGGTAGCGGCGTCGCGGCCGGATTCCACGCGCTCGTCCTGGTCGCCGCGAATGCCGTGCTCGGGGCTGAACAGCGCCGCCAGCATCACGCCGGGCGCGCGCGCCAGCACGTCAATGGTGCTGCGGCCGTCGCGGGTGACGCCGGTTTGGTTGGTGATCAGGCCGATGCGCTTGCCCCGCAGCGGCGCGAAACCTTGCTGTTCAAGTACGTCGATGCCGGTAAGTGTGGAGCCAGCGCGCCCCGACTGGGCCACGAGCGGCGCGGACAGCGTCGACACCGCAGCCAGCGCGGCGAGGAGGACGCAGATCGGGCGCCAGCGAAAGGCTCGGAGCAATCGGCGTCGGGAGCGCACAGTGATTGTATTCTAGCAAAACGGTCCAGCAGTTCGGCTGGGCTGAAGGAAGTGATCAACGCAGAGGTCACGGAGGCACGAAGGCCACAGAGGCGGAAAGAGATCGGAATCGGACAGAGCTTTGGAAAGGCGCGCAGCCAGGAGTGGCTGTGCTACTGGTAGCACAGCAAGCAATTAGGCGTATAATCCGAGCACAACGATGGCGCTCAACTCCGGTAATCACCTGGAAACGTACGAAATCCGCGCGCTGATTGGCGCGGGCGGGATGCCTATTGTGGCACCCCGACCAGGTCGGGGTGCGCGGAAGGACCAATGCTGAATCGCGGCGCCAAACTCGGGACGTATGAAGTCACCAGCCACATCGGCTCGGGTGGCATGGGTGACGTGTATCAAGCGCATGACACCAAACTCGACCGCGACGTGGCCATCAAGGTTTTGCCGGAGCAGTTTGCGCGCGATTCGGAGCGGCTGGCGCGATTTCAGCGCGAGGCCAAGCTGCTGGCGGCGCTGAACCATCCAAACATTGCGGCCATCTACGGCCTGGAGCAGTCCGGCGATACGCACTATCTGGTGATGGAGCTTGTTCCGGGCCAGACACTGCGGGAGCGCGTGGCAGGACAGAGGGCGGTGCCGGTCGAAGAAGCCCTGACCATTGCCAAGCAGATTGCCGAGGCCTTGGAAGCCGCGCACGGGAGCGAGAAAGGGATCATCCACCGCGATCTGAAGCCCGCGAATGTGAAGGTGACTCCCGAAGGCCGCGTGAAGGTGCTGGACTTTGGGCTGGCGAAAGCGTTTGCGGCCGAGCAGTCCACGGAAGATATGGCCAATTCGCCGACGTTGAGCGCGGCGCCGACGATGCAAGGCGTGATTATGGGCACGGCGGCGTACATGTCGCCGGAGCAGGCGCGCGGCAAGACGGTGACGAAGGCGGCGGACATTTGGGCGTTCGGGGCCGTGCTGTATGAGTTGCTGACGGGGCGCGCGGCATTTGAAGGTGAAGACGTAACGGAGATTCTGGCAGCGGTGGTCAAATCCGAGCCGGACTGGAAGCGCTTGCCGGAAGCGACGCCGCCGGCCATTCGCACGCTGCTGCGGCGCTGCCTGCGGAAAGACCGGCGCCAGCGCCTGCAGGACGCCGCCAGCCTGCGGATCGAAATCGAGGACGCACTGTCCGGCGCCGCCACTGCCGAGCCCGCAGCGCGAGCCAGCACGTCTTGGCGCAACTTGGCGTGGGGTGCAGCAGCAATGTTCCTGCTCTCGACACTGGCATTGGGCGCTGTGTTGCTGTTGCGAACGCCGGAGCCCGTGCTGCCGTTGCAAGCCACACTCCTGCCGCCCGAGAACCACGACTTTTTCTTCACCTTCGCCTTCAATTTTGCGATTTCTCCGGACGGAACCAAGATAGCCTTCGTGACCGGTGGGAACCGTATGCTCTGGGTGCGCCCGCTCGATTCCACAACTTCACAGCCTCTGGCTGGTACAGACGGCGCGGCAGTTCCGTTCTGGTCGCCCGACAGCAGGTCCATCGGCTTCTTCGCCGAACGCAGCTTGAAGAAAATTGACGCCGGCGGCGGACCGGTGATCACACTGGCTCCCGTAGGCGCGGTAAATCCTCAGGGAGGAACATGGCGCACGGACGGCACGATCGTTTTCACCCGGGGAACACTCGGCGAGGGTTTGTATCAGGTTTCTTCCGGTGGGGGGCCCGTTAGCAGCGTGACGCGATACCAAACGGGGGAGAGTAATCACCGTTGGCCTTTTTTCCTGCCCGATGGGCACCAGTTGCTCTTCCAAGTGCTGCTCACGGACTCATCCGGGGGCAACGTCAACGAAATCCGCGTTCTCGACCTGGAGACAAAGGAACAGAACGTCTTGCTGCGAGCGGATTCGCCGGCACAGTACGCGAACGGACACCTGTTTTACATTCAAGAGGAGAACTTGATGGCACAGCCGTTCGCTCTTTCCTCCGGTACCCTGTCCGGGGCCCCGGTTGCCATAGCGCAGCAGACGAGAGCCTTCAGCGCCAGCCCGAGTGGGTTACTGGCCTTCCAGGGAGGAAGCACAACCACTCAGCTCGTATGGTACACGCGGGAGGGGAAAGAGTTGGGGCAGGTGGGGAGCCCCGGCCAATACAACGCTGTTGCGCTATCGCCCGATGGAACGAAAGCGGCCGTGTCGGTCCTGGACATACAGACGAGGAAACGGGACATCTGGGCCATGGACCTTCTTCGTGGGACAGCGTCGCGGGTGACGACTGCCGGCATGGGCGCCAACTTCCCGATCTGGAGCAGAGACGGAACCAGGGTGATTTACTGGGACGGGGAGCGGGGAGGCGGCATATACAGCAAGCGGGTGAGCGGCCTGGGCGGTTCGGAATTGGTGAAACAAGAGGCGGCGGTGCTGGCGCCCAGCAGCATTTCACCTGACGGTAAGTTCCTGGTCTACACAACCCGCTCCGGCAGCGCCAACGCACGCCTGTGGATTCACGAGCTGGCGCCCGAGAAATCCGATACTAAGGATCGACCACTACTGGGAACTTCCTTCAGGGAAGTCAACGGACAATCCTCACCCGACGGACATTGGCTGGCCTACGAATCCAGTGAGGGGACGCGGCCTGAAGTCTACCTCGTGCCGTTCCCGAGTTTGTCCAGCAAGGTGCAGGTCTCAACCGCCGGGGGCAGGTTTCCGCGCTGGCGACGGGACGGCAAGGAGCTGTATTACATCGCGCCCGACGGAAACATGATGGCCATCGCGCTCGATTTCCCGGGCGATACTCCTAAGCTGGGCACGCCAAAGGCGCTGTTCCAAACGAGAGTCGTGACCGGAGACTATGACGTAACTGCCGATGGGCAAAAATTCCTTATCAATAGCCCTCCGGCGGAGGAGGACTCTGAACCGATCACGCTCTATTCCAATTGGGCTGCAGCGCTGAAGAAGTGAGTTCGGGAGGCTGGGTTAGGAGCAAAGACCCCAGGCGCAAAGACGGCGCCTTGATTGGATAAGAGCGAAGGCTCCATTCGCGTTCCGAGTATGCTTTGGTTGAGGACCGAAGCACTGGGAAGGAAAGGAGCCTTCGATGATTCTGATTGGATGTG
>Ga0214473_10000696_pt1 | contig 46529 bp, 43 predicted proteins | sample RVTome_7_FD_203509 | JGI IMG/M metagenome (GOLD analysis project Ga0214473, IMG submission 203509) | Soil microbial communities from uranium-contaminated site in the Upper Colorado River Basin, Wyoming, United States - RVT98D197 | ecosystem: Environmental > Terrestrial > Soil > Contaminated >...
CGGGGCGGTTACCGGCATGTTGTCCTCCGTAGTGAGAGGCGACCTGCGTGTGCCGCGTGTCTACCCGTTCGGGGGATTTTCCATTCCATGGCTTTCGCCACTATGCGTATTTGATGCACCCGGGGGTCCGAATCCCCCGCTCCGCTTCAGAAAGCCAAGAATCGCGCGCTGGAACCCGGTCGCTGAGACCGGGTGTTAACGTCCTTGGCGAGTTCGGGGGCAATTCGGTGGCAGACTCTACAGCAGGAAACGACCGAAGACGGAGTGGATCGAACGAGGCAGCATGAAGTGGTATAGGCTGGGCCTGCGCGTGCGTTGCCAACCCCAGCACGGCACGGATGACCAACAAGCCCTCGTCGAGGACGAAGGAGTGAGCAAACCGGGTCACCAGCGGACCCGAGGTTCACCTTGGCGCCGTCGCCGAATACGGGCGCTGTTTCAACAGCCTCCCCGCGCCGTAGTGTTTGGCCTGCTTATTCCAGCGCCGCTTACCCCCCATTCGGTACATCCAGTGGGGGACGATCGGCTTGCCCATAAGGTCTTGGGCCGCGGCCGGGATGGACTGCCCCTGCGCCAGCGCTTCGGCGGCCATTTCCAGCGACTTGCGCATGCGGATGGTCCGCCCTCCCGCGTGAGCCAAGGGCTGACCGTTGACCGCTTCACCGCCACCCAAGGAGAGAGAACCGGCCCACTCAAACCTTGCTTGCCGCGCGAACGTCTCGCATATCGCCAGCGCGGTCGTGTTGTGGAGCGCTTCGGGGAAACCGCAGTTGGCGATCGCGGTGAACAACTGAGACCGCGTTTGCGGGCTCTCCCGATGGGCGGCGATCCGCTCAAGCGCCTCGATCACTGGTGCGGGCAATGAGTCCACATACAGTGGGAACGCCAGCGCCACCAAGTCCGCCGCGTCCACCGCGTCCATCAGGGCGGGCGTCCCTTCTGCTGAGCGCAGGGCGGTGTGCACGTAGATCGTTTCGGTCTGGATGGAGCGCGCGCTCAATCGCTCGAACAGATGTCCCCCGAGCGAATTCGAGGTGCTCTTCTCCCTCCTGGGACTGCCGACGAGCAGTAGCGCACGCCGGATCTCAGAAGCCCCGTTGCCCTTCACGCTGCTTGCCGGGAGCTCTACACGCGCAGACGATCGACCGTTCTGTAATTCGTTCAGCCAGTCCTGCGCGGAGGTCAGCATATCCTCATCAGATTGAGTCGCGGGGATCACGGCACTGACTCGGGTCTCGACGCGAAAGTTGATGCCGTTGCGCTGGGCGAGATGCCGGAATACCGCTTCGGCTTGCGGGTCGGGCGTGTCCGTCCAACCGACAGCCAGAAAATCCGGGTACTTCTCGTAGCGCTTCTGGTGATGCGTCTCACCCTCGATCGTGGTGAAGAACGGTGAGATGTTCTGAATCTGGTGGTCCACCATGCGCTTGAGCGCCGAGGAGTACCCACCAAACGTAACCGGGGTGAGATAGACCATTAGATCGCTGGCGATGATAGCCGCGGCTATGACCCGATTGTCGTCGTCTGTCTTGCACACCCCGGGGGTTCGCACCCAGCACAAGTAATCCCCAGCGCAATCGCCGATCTTTCTCTCACGCAGGACGATGTGCTCCACATCCCATCCCCGGGCCTGGAGTTGCCCCGTCAACGCCGCGCGAACGCGCTCGCCGGTGCCGTCCGTCGCGAGTGAACCATCGAGAAGTAGGGCGTTCATGGCAGATCCTCCACGATTCGCGGCAAAGACACAGGCTCAAGCATCACTGTGCATGGAAAGCGCGGGCATCTACATGAGTAGACGTATCATATAACTCATCTATTGGGCTGTCTACAGATGGTATCTTCCGCTCTGAAGGTCCGGAAGGCCGGGTTTTCGCGTCTTACGGGCGAGTTCGGGGGCAACTCGGTGGCAAACGCAACGGCAGGAAACGGACCAAGACGGACGGAACGAGCTCGGTTAGCAGTTGGCTGGGTTATCGCCAGCCCACCGGTCACTCAGAAGAGCCCATCTGCAGATGGCGCTTGGTGACATTCTGGTGACGAACTCCCCGGACTGCGTCGGACTGCCTATCCCAGGTCATCACAAAAGCGGTATTCTCATGGGACAGGACGGTATCAATGCACACCTGACAAGTGCCTTCGGACCTAGGAGGGGATCTCTTAAACACCGTAGGGCTACGCCCGCACGGGTTCGAGTCCCGCCTCCGGCATTAGGGTGAGTTGCAGGTAATTCGGCCCTCTAAGCCCGGTCGAAGAGGCCTGATTCTAGCCTCTCTTGGGGCCGCTTGGTGATATCTTGGTGACGAACTTGCCGAACAACGTGACCCGGTCCCGGCGGCTTCCCAAGGTCCTGACAGCTGATGAGCAACGGGCCGTTTCCGGCCCAGTTCAGCATGCGCTACGTCTCCGGACTGCGCAACCTCATTCTCGTGCGGCTCATGCACCCTCCCCATGACCCCGGCGTGATAGGCTTAGTTGTAGGAAGGTGTGAGTGACGAGTTGTGGTTCGGGGCCGGTCCGTGGCGTCCTTGCTGCGTAGCCGCCCTCATAGATCTCAATCCTGAATCGCCAGGAACCCTGAAGAATCACTCATGCTGGCGGAATGCCCCATCACCCTGAACTTGAAAGGGAGGCCGCAAGTGAGGGGCAAGAAGGATGTACGCTACATCGTTTCCCGACTTAAGGATCCAGATGATCTCGAAGGCGAGCGAGAGATGATCGGCTGGTACCCCTACCTAGAGCTCGCCAAGAGCCAGGCCGACCGCACGGGCCCCGGTACCTTCGTTGATGCGGAAGGGGGCACCTACTATTTTGGCGGCGCCTACGCGCGGCACACCCGATGGGAAGTGGAGTGGACCAATCGCAACCTCTACCAGGGCAGGAAGAAGAGACACCCAGTACCCTAAGCCTGTGTTGAGACGCATTTCTGGTCGGCCTGAGCCGGCTCCAGTCACCCTCATAACTCTTTGGACGCGCGGGCTCTATTCGGGCACCGGTGAGGGCGAGCAGGAAGGAACGTAGGTGCCCCGACTCCTCTTGATTAACCCCTCCAATCCCCTGGTGAACATGGCCCGGAGCAGCCGCAGCCGCTTGAGCCGCCGCTACCGAGTATGGAAGCCGCTTGGACTCATGGTTCTCGCCGGCCTCACCCCCGACGATTGGGATATCAGCATCATCGATGAGAATCTTGGCGTTCCTGACTACGAGATTCTCCCTCGTCCGGATCTGGTCGGGCTCACCGCCTTTACTTCGCAGGCTCCCCGGGCGTATGCCCTGGCTGCTCAGTTCCGGGGCCTGGGCGTGCCGGTGGTCATGGGTGGCGTTCACGCGAGCATGTGCCTCAGCGAGGCTGCGGCGCACGTTGACGCCCTGGTCACCGGCGAAGCCGAAGGGATATGGGCCACTGTCTTGGCCGATGCCCGGCGGGGACACCTTGAGCCTCTGTATGAGGGAGGCAGGGCTGATCTGAGCCAGGCGTCTCGTGTCCGTCACGACCTGCTTCCGTCCCAGTACGCTTTCGGTGCGATCCAGACCACCCGGGGTTGCCCTTTGCGCTGCCGTTTCTGCAGCGTGACGGCCTTCAATGGGGCTCGTTACCGGGAGCGGCCCCTCTCGGACGTGGTGCGCGAGTTCCGGCTGATAAAGGAGAGGCTAGTCTTTGTGGTGGACGACAACCTGATCGGCACTACTGCAAAACAACTCGAGCGCGCGAAGCAGCTTTTCCGCGCCATGGCCGAGGCTGAGCTGGGTAAGCACTGGATTGCGCAGACCACCGTCAACTTCGCCGATGATGAGGAGCTCCTTCAGCTGGCGGCCCAAGCAGGATGTATCGGCGTTTATATCGGCTTTGAGTCGCCCACCGCGGAAGGGCTGGTCGAGGTGGGAAAGCGTTTCAACCTTCGCAAAGACCGGGACTTTGCCGCTTCTGTGCGCCGCATCCAGCGGCACCGCATCATGGTTGTGGGCTCGTTCATGATCGGCCTCGGGGTGGACGAGCAAGGCATAGGCAAGCAGGTGGCGGACACGGCGACGCGCTACGGCGTGGACAACGTCAACGTCGCTTTTGTTACCCCCTTGCCGGGAACGGCACTGTGGGATGAGATGAGCGGGAATGGGGGCTTGCCCCTTGACCGCTTCCCGGAAGACTGGAAGTACTACACCCTCACCTATCCGGTGGCTCGTTATCGCCACCTTTCCCTTAAGGAGGCCATCGAGGAGATGGGCATCTGCAACCGCACCTTCTATGGCCCTCGCCATCTCCTGGGTCGGATGACGCAGAACGTACGCGGCGGTCGGCACCCGCTCTTCAACCTGGTCAACAACCTGTCCTCCCGTCGGAACTCCCGGCTGCTCAGCAAGGCCTACGCTGGGTTCGAGCGCAAGGAAGGCGCCAGGTTCTGACGGCATTAGGATCGATTCTAGTGAGGCGGGGCGTTCCCGGGCCGCGGTGCTCGCGTGAATCTCTGGGGCTGGGATACATTGATTTCAAGAGTGACCTGATCCCCTGAAGGCTGAACCGGGGCGCCAAGGGGCGGCGGAATGCCGCCGCCCCTTCCCGAGCAAGACCCGCTAACTTCTTCATCCCACACCGCCGAGGCGGACCGAGGTGTCTTGGGGGGAGGTCAGAGCCGCAAGCGTGACATCGAGGGCGGGGCGTTCGGCCGGAAGCTCTATCGAGCGCGCGACCTCGGGATGCTGTCTGAGCATCTTCATCCCGAAGAGGAAGCGGAGGACGTTCAGGCGCCGCGCAAGGAGGTCGTAGATCAAGAAGGTGGCAATCAACGATCCGGCGAGGATTGCCGCAAACTTGACCGGCGCCCCTACCCCCCACCGAACCACGAAGAATCCCACAGCCACGATGACGGTCTGATGAAGCAGGTAGACCGGATAGGAGGCCTGCGCTGCATACTTCAAGAAGCGGTTGGAGAAGTTCAGGAAGCGCCTTCCGTAGCCCAGCGTGGCTATCAGGCAGAACCACGGGATGAGGAGATAGTGGGCGAAGTCGACCAGCGATGCCGCCAAGGGCGAAAGAGCAGGCCACCCGCGAACTTCGAAGTACGCAATGCCCAAACAGGGGATGAAGCCAAGCAGGAGCGCTGCAAGCTTGTGCCGGTCGATTGCCCGCTCGAAGCGGACATCGCTCGTGAGCACATACCCAAGCAGGAAGAACATTCCCAGGTAGACCGGGTTCCCGCCGTACATGTCAGGGACGGGAATAGCTACGGTGAGGGCGAGGGCAAACAGAAGGATAAGGCCGCGCCGCGTCGCGAGCTTCGCCAGCCAATCTATCACGCGTTTCCCAGTCCTATGCCTGAGGAAGAGCACGATCGGCAAGGCAAGCACCGAGTAGACCAACAGGTGCATGATGAACCATAGGTGGCCGAAGGTCATCCCCCCGAGAGTGTAGGCGCCCCCATCGGCCGCGTTCGGGTGGAAGAAGCTCGGCAGCCAGGCAAAAAAGGAGTCGTGGACGCCGTCATGGCTCACCAGGCCCAGATACGATTGTGGCGGGACGATCACCAGGAATCCGAAGAGGAACGGGACGAGCAGCCGCTTGAGGCGCTCGACCACGTACCCACCGGCCCCCCGATGGGACAGCGCGAACCACGTGGACGCTCCGGCAAGGAGAAAGAGCAGTGGCATGTGCCAGGGGTTGAGGAATTCCACGATGTAGGAGAGGGATTTGCTGGCCACGACGTCCCTCACGTAGAAGTCCTCGCCCAAGTTGAAGATGCGGGCGATGTGGAAGGGAAAGAGCAGAAGCACAGCCCCAATGCGTAGCCAGTCGATGTCATAGCGGCGGGTGTTCATGATAAGCCTCCTGTCGGTGACGACCTATTGTTGAGAAGGGGCCAGACGGCTCCCAGAACCTCCTGCAGTGGGGCGCCTTTGACGACGAATGCGTCGAACCCAGCGGCGAGCGCCTTCCGCCGGCTCGTTTCGGCGGAGTGGACGGTTAGGGCCACCAGCCGACAAGCGGCAAGCTTCTGTTTGAGGTGGGCGGCTGCTTGGTAGCCATCCACGACCGGCATGGCGAGGTCCATGAGTACGACGTCCGGTTTGAGGCACAGCGCCGAGTCTATGGCTTCCCGACCGTCCCCGGCCTCTCCGATTACCTCAAAGTCGCCCGCGATCTCGAGGAGCAGCCGCAGGTCCAGACGGACGTCTGGGGTGTCGTCGACGATAAGAACTCGGATCTTGTTTCGTTGCCTTGACACGCCGCCTCCTCGAAAGAAACTCACGCTCTAAGCATGAGCTGGAGGGCGCGGCTGCACATCGACCCGCCGACGGATTTATGGGGGGAGCAAAGGAGGAACTTGCAGGTACGCCTTTCGGCTGATGCCCCTGCGACTCAGGTCTTAGCGGCTACTCTACTTTCGGCCGCAGATCAGCGATGAATCCGCGCATGCGGGCCAGAGCTTCCCGGGTCAGCCCTTCCAGCTGCTCTAGCTGTGCCTTGACCGCGTCGGGGTCTTTCTTAAGCATGATTTGGGCCGACCGGGTGGACAGCAGGATGCCGAACATGGCCTGTGACACTGAGTCGTGCAGCTCGCGGGCGAGGCGGTTGCGCTCCTCCACGGCGGCAAGCTCTTGAACCTCGGCCGCGTACTTCTCCAACCGCGCGTGGGTCGCCTTCAACTCGCCCACCATCCTCTGGCTCTTGGCTCGGGCCATCTCGATATCCTGGCTGGCCATGGCCAGGGCCGGGAAAGCGATGGCAACGACCATGGGTGTCAGCGCCGCACCGAGGCCGCGGGCGGGCCCGAGAGTGATCATGAGCGACCCGGCGATAAGCACGACGAGCGCACCGACCCAGATCCAGCGTACGCGGCCGCGGAAAACCAACGCCGCTTGGTAGGAAAGCGGCACAAACAGCCCTGTCACGGAGTCGTATTCCGGTTCGAACATGAGAAGCGCAAGGACGATCAGGCTCTGGATCACGAGGATGGGGTGCAGCAACAGCGGGCCCAGGCCGGGTCGGATCCATACTAAGGAGAAGAGGATGAAGAACGCGGCCAGTAGCGCCAGGTACCAGGGCATCATGCTCGTATCCTCGATCATGACGAGCAATCGAGCCGCAAGCCCGAGAGTAGCGAGGTAGACGGCGACAAGCACGACCCGCAGCCAGCCACCCAAAGGCGACCAGCTTGCGATGACCCCCTCCGCTTGGATGTCGCGGGGCGATTGACTACTCAGGGTCGGCCAGGTCATTCCGGATGGCGAAGATAGCGAGTTGCGTGCGGTCTTTTAGGTCGAGCTTGGCAAGGATATGGCTGATGTGGGTCTTCACGGTCTTTTCGCTTATGAAGAACTGGCGCGCGATCTCCTGGTTGCTCTTGCCCTGAGCCACCGACTTGATCACTTCTCGCTCGCGGTCGGTCAGATCATCCACGGCCGACGATGGTCCCTCCCCTGCACGGGTGGCACGCATGGCTTCCATCAACTTCCGGGCGACGTCGGGATGCAGCCTGGGCTCTCCGCGATAGGCCGCGCGGATGGCCTCGACCAGCTCGTCGGGCGAAACATCCTTGAGGAGATAGCTCGAAGCTCCCGCCTGGATGGCCGGGAACACCTGGCTGTCCTCGGCGAAGCTTGTAACCGCGATCACGCGGGTGCCGAGACCCATCTCCACCACCTGTCTGGTGGCGCTTACACCGTCCAGGTTGGGCATCATGAGGTCCATCAGCACGACATGGGGTGCGAGGTTACGCACCATATCCACGGCAATGGCGCCGTCGGCTGCTTCCCCCACCACGAAAATGTCATCGTGAAGCTCAAGAAAGGTCCGGAGCCCTTGGCGAACGACCTGGTGATCGTCCACGATTAGCACATTAATCATCTCGTGTTTCGCCTCATCCGTCGTCATCCGTCGCCTCCCTCAGACGGCAGCCGTTCTACAAGTATCCTAGTGCCTCTGCCTGGCATGCTGACGACATCAAGCGTCCAACCAATCTCCGCGGCGCGTTCGCTCATGCTCGCCAGCCCGATCCCCGTCCCCTCTTTCGCGCGCCGCACGTCGAATCCCGCCCCCCGGTCCTCTACTTCCATAGTGAACGGGGGCCGCAAGCGTAGGCGGATCGTTGCCTCCGAGGTGCCGGAGTGCTTCACGATGTTGTTCACTGCTTCCTGGGCGATACGGAGGAGACCCTCCTCCTCATTCACCGACAATGCTTCCTCTGGCGCGGCGGCGTCGGGCGACTCCACTTGCAGCGAGACCCTGATCCCATCCGCCCCCCGTCGTTCGATATCGCGGCGGATGGCTGCCGGGAGGCCCCCCGCGTCAAGAGCATCGGGTTTGAGCTCGGAAATCAGAACGTGCATCTCTGCCTGCGCGCTCTGTGTCAGCTGACCCAAGCGCTCGAGTTGAGCATCCACCTTCGTGGGTTCGCGCTTGAGCAGAATGGCGGCCGACTGACTGGCAAGCGTCATGCTGAAAACGGTCTGGGTGACGGAGTCGTGCAGCTCGCGCGCCAGCCGGTTACGCTCCTGAGCCACCGCCAGTCTTTCCAGTTGTCCCGAGTAGTTGCGGAGTTCGGTATTCGCCACTTGTAATTCCCGCCCCAAAGCGTCGTTCTCGGTGCGGGCTTCCGCCGCTCTGCGGGTCGCGAGAGCATACGCTCCGAGGAAGATATTGACCGCGGTGTAGACGAGCGCCAAGGCGGCTGTCTGCGGCCCGTCATAACCTCTGAGCAGAGGCAGGGTGGTAAGCGGTACAAATAGTGCGACGCATACGGCGCCAAGTTGCAGCCCGTATCGCTGGAGGGCCTGCATCGCGAGGACACCGAACAGCACGGCGAAGAAATCGTAGGAGCCGGGCAGTGAGAGTAGGGCGACCACGATAACAGTCTGCAAAACGAGGTAGACGTTGAACCATTGGCGCCAGGCCCGTGAGATGAATGTCTCGCTCACGAACAGGGCCAACCATAGTAACAGCAGCAGAAGCGCCGCGAGGAGGGTACCGCCGTCATCGATCCCTAATGGCGCGCGCAGCACGGCTCCGGCAAACAGGAGGCCGGCGCACGTGTAGAAAACCCACAGATGCGACCTATCGCGAGAGCGGCTCATTCGTTACTCATTCACTTGCGTGCCTAACCGCCGCCTACCTTGCGAGGACTCCTCCATCGACTGCGATGAGCTCGCCGCACATGTACGAAGAGGCGCCGGAGGCGAGCAGGAGGGCGACTCCTTTGATGTCCTCGGGCGTCCCGATCCTGCCTATGGGGACGAACTGGTCGATACTTGCAACCAACGCGGGGTCGTCCAAGGCGTTGTCGGCGAACCTCGTCTTGATGAACCCGGGGCAGATCCCGTTCACGTTGATGCCCAGGGGGGCGTAGCAGAGGCCCATCTCCCTGGTGAGCAGGACCAGGGCTCCCTTCGCGGCGTTGTACGCCGGGACGGATATGAAGCCCGATGAGCCGACTATCCCGTAGATGGACGCGATGTTGATGATCTTGCCACTGCGCCGGGGCACCATGACCTTCAGCGCCTCTCTCGCGCAAAGGAAAGCTCCGTTCAGATCGACGTCTATGACCTCGTTCCACTCGTCGGTGGACATCTCGTGCAGCGGCTTCGGGATCTGGGCTATTCCGGCGTTGTTGAAGAGTATGTCGAGACAACCGAACACCTCGACCGTCTCTGCCACCGCGCGCTCGACGTCGGTCTCTTTCGTGACGTCGCACGTGATGGCGATCGCCTTGGCGCCCTTCTTTGTCACGGCGTCTACCACCTCCGCGAGGTGAGCCGGATTGCGGTCGACGCAGGTCACGCTCGCTCCCGCGTCGGCCATGGCTTCCGCGATGGCAAATCCTATTCCACTGGCGGCTCCGGTGACGAGCGCCACCTTTCCTTCACATGAGAAGAGATCGTGCAAGCTCATCAGTCGATCTCCGATCCTTCGCCACCCGGACGGAACCAGACCACGGGCCGGTCCTGGCGCGGGACGATACCCTTCTGCCTGAATTTCGGGTAGCCCATGACCGCCGCTCCCGCGACCGTCCAGTCGGCGCTGAAACCGAGCTTGGCCTTGATCTCGGGGATGCGCTCCACAGCTTTGGCCCCGAAGTTGCTCCACACGAAGCCCAACCCGACGGCCAGCGCGGCCAGGTTCATGTTCTGGCCACAGATACCCGTCTGCAGCTTGGGCTCCGACATCTTCTTATGGGCACCGATAAAGATGGCCACCGGCGCGCCCAGGAATACCGGCAGTCGCTTGAGCGCGGTCATGCGGAGCCCTTCCCGCACCCGTGGGTCCCACACCGCATCGTCGATGACTCCGACAAGAGACCGGGCGATGTCCTCGTTCTCCAATGCCTGGTAATCTCCCGACCACAGCGCGTGCGCGCGCTCCTCGAGCTCGGCAAGGAAGACGGGGTCGGTGATCACCGCGAACTTCCAAGGCTGGTGGTTACCTCCGCTCGGCGCAAAGCGCCCCGCCTCGATGACGCGGCGGATCATCGTTTCGGGGACCGGGTTGCTCTTGTAATGACGCACGCTCCGCCGCTCCATGATGATGCGCTCGGTCTCGGTCCACTCAGCCGGGCTCCCCTCTGCGTCGTACGGGTCGCGCGGCAGGCGGTAGGGGGGGTAGTCCGCGTCGAAGTACCCACCCCCTTGCACCGAGTAGGGCCGAACCATGGACACGGCTCCCCGGCTGCAGGCCACCATGCAGTTGCCGCACGAGAAGCAAAGGCAGGCGTCTTTCATCCGGGGAACATCGCCTTCGTCCATCTCCCAGCAGTCGTACGGGCAGTTGAGCACGCATAGCCCACAGCTCGTGCACCTGTCGGCGTCAACTGCCATGACCCCGTATTGCGCCCCCCTGGGATGCAACAACTCGTCTATCAGGAGCGGCGCTGCCCCGGCGGGTTCTCCGCTCATGGTCACCTCCTCACTCATACCGCTTCTCGATCAGCTGCGTCTTGTTGGCCTCCCGGCCCAATGCCTGTGGCGGGAGCCACGTGATGGCCGGGCTGACCTCGCAGATGGCGCGCAACTTGGCGACAATCTCCGCCTCGAGGGCCGGCAGGTCGGTTTCGCTCAGATCCTCTCCCCGCTCGATCTTGAGTTTGAGCGGCGGTGTGACTAGCGGTGGTCTCTCCGTGAGCACGATGCGAAAGAAGCCGGTGACGCGAGGCACGAAGCCTGTAATCACGCCCTGGATGGCGGTCGGATATACGGACACGCCCTTCACTTTGAGCATATCGTCGCCGCGACCCACGATCCGGTAGCGGAAGCCGCTCCGGCCGCAGGGGCACGGCCCGGTCGACACTTGGTGGATGTCGTTCATGCTGACGCGGAGGTGGTGAAAGAAGAGGCCGGCCTCGGGTTCGAGTGGCGTGAAACACGCGAGTCCGCGGGCGCCGTCCTCAAATGGCACCGGCTCGAGGGTAACAGGGTCGACGAGCTCGTAGAGGCAGTGGTCGTCGGCGATCCAGTGCATGCCCTGGTAGACCGGATGGGCGCACGAACAGCCATAGCCGGCCCCTACGTCGAGCACGGTGCCGCCGTAGGCTTCTTCGAGTCGCGAGCGGATCTCAGGGATGCCTGCGCCCGGCTCGGCGCCCAGCAGCAGCACCTTGATGCCCAAGTCGCCCACCGGATGTCCCAACACCTCGGGACTTCTTTCGATGAGGTAGGTGGCGAGCGAGGGAGTAGTGGTGATCGCGTTTGCCTTGAAGAGCTTCATCGACCTGAGGATCCGCTCGGTGCCTACCTCGGCCCCGATGTTAAGCACGGTGACCCCCCGCAGCCCGGAGTACCAGAAGACCTGCGGGATCCCGGCAACGTGCATGCTTAGACCATATACGAGCGCGAGCTTCGTGCCCGGCACGAATCCCGCTCGCCAGCCCACTCGCCCGAAGAGCTCCGTTGCCACCGGGAACGTCTTGTGGAACCAAGGGTAGGGGGTCGGCACCCCGGTCGTGCCCGACGTGGTCGAAAGGAAATGCAGATCGTCCATGCGCTCCTGACCGAAGAGGTGCAGCAAAGCCTCGTCCATGTCCATATCGAACCGCTCGAAGACTGTACGGAAGTCGGACTGCTTGATCGGCGGGAAAGCCCGGCTGAAGTCGTCCAGAGACCGGATATCGTCGGGGGTCACTCCCGCCGCATCCATCCGCTCCCGGTCATAAGGCACCTTTTCGTATTCGAATCTGATGGCATGCTGCAGCTTGGCCCACTGCACCTCGCGCATCAGCGGGGTGTTGAGCAGGGGCTCGATGTCGGGATTAAAGTACTTTCCGGCGCACATCGCTCACGCCCGCGGGTAGGTTTGGGCGACGAAGTGGCCGCCGGCTATCGCCAGGCTGTCGTCGCTACCATCACATATCATGGTCGTCCGGGCGTCGCGGAAGAGCTTCTCGATGAGATACTCGCGGCTGAGGCCGTTGGAGCCGAACAGCTGAACGGCGTCGCTGGCCACCTCAAACGAGGCCTTCGCCGCGAAGGTCTTCGCGGCGAACCCGTACTCTGGCTTGCGGCTTCTGGGCGGGTTGCTCCAGTTGTGGACGAAAGCAGCCCGACACAGCTGCCGTGCCGCCTCGACCTTCCGGAACATGTCAAACAGCTTCTGCTGGACGTTGGGATGGTCGACGAGCAGCTTACCGCCCTGCCGACGCTCCCGGCAATACGCCAGCGCCTCTTCGAAGGCTGCCCGAGCGAGACCGACCGACCAGGTGCCGACCATCGGCGTGGTCATGGACAGGTGAGCGGCCAGGTCAGCCTCGTAAGTATCCGGCCCGTGGACCAGGTACTCCTTGGGCACGCGTACGTTGTCGAAATAGATCTCGCCCTGGTTGAGCTCCCGCATCCCGATCTTGTCCAAGGGCTTGCCTTTGGAGACGCCCGGGCGGTCGAGCGAGAACACGAACATCCCGCTCCCGGCGCGACCCGGCCGGCCCTCGATATGGCACATGAGGAGGATGCTCGTCGCGATCGTCCCACCCGAGACCCAAGCTGCTTTCTGTCCGTTGATGACGTACTCGTCGCCTTCGAGTCTTGCCTGGCACCCGGCGCCGATCGAAGGGTCGTGGAAGCTCGGGTATCCGGCCATCAGAGTGTCCGATCCGTGGTCCGGCTCGGTGATGGCCCAGCATCCGACTACGCTGCCGTCGGTGCAGGCGCAGTAGGGGATGGTGAACTCGTCGATGAGCTTCTGCGACCCTTCCATGGCCGCGGCAGCACCGAGCGTGGTGTTGAGCGCCAGGGTGAGGCCGAAGCTCCCCCAGGCGAGCTCCTCCATGACGAGTGAAATCTGGAACGGCGATAGCCCGGGACCACCGACCTGCTCGGGGAAGGGCAGCATGTGATAACCGAGCTGGTAGCCTTTCTTCATGAAGTCCCAGTAGGGCGAGCCCGGTGCGATGAGCTCCTCGGGCGACATCTTGTCGAACTCCACCGAGGCCGGTCTCATGACCTCCGCGGCGAACCCGTGGGCTGCCGTCTTGAGCTCCCGGTCCTCGTCGGTCAGCCCGAGGTCTAGGTCAAAGTACCTCATCGTGTGAAGATGTGCAGCGCCATGGCCGCCGCTCCCGGACCCAAGACGCCGCCGCCGTTATGCGTCATCCCGACCCGGGCACCCTTCACCTGCCGCGGTCCCGACCTCCCCCGCAGCTGGTTGACGATCTCGAAGATCTGCGCGGCGCCCGTCGCCCCGACCGGGTGTCCCTTGCTCTGCAGCCCGCCGGATGGGTTGGTCGGCATGATCCCGTCCAGGTCGGTCAGCCCCTCATCGATCCACCGGGCGGCCTGATCAGGAGGACAGAGGCCCAGCTGAACCAAGAAGATGATCTCGGCAGGCGAGGTGGTGTCGTGGACCTCGACCACGTCGATGTCCTCAGGTCCCAGCCCGGCGGCCTCGTAGACTCGGGGAGCCAGCGTCTCGGCCACGTAATCGCCCTCGCTCTGGAGCGTCCCGCTACCCACCACGGAGGCGGTCACCCATACCGGTTCGGTGGTCAGCTCCGCCGCCAGTTCCTTGGAGCAGATCACCGCCGCGGCCGCGCCGTCGCCGAGCGGCGCGCACATCATCCGTGTCAAGGGAAATACCACGTCGCCCGACGCGAGCACCTCCTCCAAGGTGACCTCGCGCTGGTACTGCGACCGTGGGTTCATCGCCGCGATGCGGTGGCTCTTGACCGAGATCTTGGCGAAATGCTCCTGGGTGAGGCCCAACTCTTGCATGTACTGGCGGGCGTAGTACGAGTACATGTCCATGAAGATGCTGCGCGTCTCGCCCGCTCCGGGCTGCAGCATGGGCTCGCCGCCCCGGCTCTCAGAGAACTCGGTCAGGAAGGCCAGGCCCGACTCTACGTCCATGGCCGCGCTGAGCGCCTCGAAGGAGCGGCGCTTGTCGGCGTGGTAGAGCTTCTCGAACCCCACAACGAGCGCGCAGTCATAGAGGCCGGCGGCCACGCCGACCGAGGCCAAGTGAAAAGCGCTCGACGAGCTGGCGCAGGCGTTCTCGACGTTGAAGATGGGAATGGTATCGATCCCCATGGCTGCGAGGGTCACCTGCCCCCGGATGGCCTCCTGCCCGGTGAGCATGCCGGCCATAGAGTTCCCCACATAGGCTGCCTCGATACGTTCCTTCCCGATGCCCGCGTCGCTGAGCGCCTGCTCCACCGCCTCCCGCACAAGCTCCTTGTTCGTCCGCTCGAGGAGCTTCCCGAAACGGGTCATGCCCACGCCCACGACAGCTACGTCACGCATCGCGTCCTCCCACCGCCGGTATCGACGGCTCGCGTTCTATCCATGGCCCGCTCATGCCATGTGCATCCCCCCGTCGAGCATGTACATGCCGCCGGTGGCGTATGCGCTTGCATCCGACGCCAGCCAGCACATCAGCTCCGCCACCTCCTCAGGGGTCCCGTAACGATCGAGCAGGGTCGTGCCCTTGAGCAGGATGCCGCCGGCCTCCGGGTCCTGCGGCATAATCGCGCGTTCAAACTGTCGGATCATGGGTGTCTCGATGGGACCGGGGTGGACAGAGTTCACCCGGATACCTTTGGACGCATATTCCATGGCGGCGGCACGCATGACTCCGACCAGAGCGTGCTTGGTCGCCACATAGGCCACCGCGTCGCGTGTTCCCTTCACACCCACGCACGACGAAGTGAGGACGATGCTCCCGCCACCCCGCTCGATCATGATGGGTAGCGCGCACTGCATGGTAAGGAAGACGGACGTCAGGTTCAGGTCGACCACCTTCCTGAATACTTCGAGTGGATAGGCATGGATCGGCGCGACGGCGCCCAACATGCCGGCGTTGGGGAGAAGCGCATCGATGCCGCCGAACCGCGACACAGCCTCCGCCACGGCACCTTTCACCTCGTCCGGCTGGGTGACGTCCGCGACGTACGGCCGAACCTGGCCGCCGACACGCGTTCCAACTGCCGATGACGAGAATGCGCGTTCGAGGCCGGCGGCGTCGCGGTCGATCGCCAGCACCGCTGCTCCTTCGCGGGCGAAGAGCTGCGTAGCGGCGAGACCGATGCCCGACGCTGCTCCGGTTATCAGGGCCACCTTATCCTGCAGTCGTGCCACGCGTACCTCCCGATGCGAGACAGTATACTGTTCGTTCGCGGTCTACCATTGGGTGACAGACCCGCCCAGACTAGCCCTCCTGTGGCGGTCCCACCGCCGCGTGGGGCGGTTGCGCCTGAAGCTCCCGAGGCGAACGCCGCGCTCCGAGGACTATGGGCACGATCCCGATCGCCAACAGCGCGATACCGGCCGCGGCATATCTAACGCTTTTTCATGCGGCGGGTAGCCGCAAAAGGCGCCACAGCTATCCACAGTGTGATCGTTATCAGCATGGATGTGGTGTAGCCGATGTCGGGAAGGCCGAGTCTGCTGGAGATCGGGCCCCAAAGGAGCATGAAGAACAACGAGCTGAGAAAGAAACCTGGTATGGCCGTAAGAATGCTGAAGTATCCCATTGCCTGCCTCCTATGCCGTTTGGTGTTCCAAGGCGATCAGTTCGCCCCCTAGCCTAATCGAGGCCCGCCTGTCCCGCAAGCGGTATCGGGGATGCAGCACCCGCCCGCCATCGGGCCAGGTAAAGACTCGCCGGCAAGCTATCGTGCAACCCCCCAAACGCCTGATGTCCCGGCCTCGACCAGGCGAGATACTTGGGTTGCTGGAGAAGCAGCCAGCCCGGATGTGAATTAGCTTCATATGGGGGTTCACCATGCACATCGAGTACTTTCACGCCTCTAAGTATGGCAACGGAGCCATGGTCGCTGAGGAGTTCAAGAAGCAGATGGTGGCCAAGGATATAACCGTCAACGTCCATCACATCCGGGAGGTGAGCCCGAAGGAGTTGCCGCCGGCCGACCTGTACCTGTTCAGCTCACCCGGGCGCTTCGGCAAGCCCATCGGCCACATGCGCCGTGCTCTGAAGAAGGTGAGGTTACCTGCTGGCACGAAGTACGCCATCCTGACCACTGAGGCGGAACCGCAGCCGGATAAGAAGACCGGGCGGATGCCCACCGAAGAGGAGCTGGCCAAGCGGCAGCGTGTCATCCCGATCATGAACGAGATATTGCAGGGCAGGGGCCTCGTCAAGGTCGCCGAGGACAAGATCCTTGTGACCGGGCTCGGTTGGAAGGGACCGTTGGAGGAGGGCTGGCAGAAGAAGGTCGAAGCCTTCGTGGTTCGCATCCAGGCAGCGGCAGAAGCTGCAGCTGTTCGGAGAGCGCTCGTAGGTCATCCTCGGGCAGTTGCAGCAGCGCCATCAGTGTCCTCGCCAGATTGCGGCCGGCAACCTGGGAGTCCCTCCACAGGCGATGAAACGATCCCAGAAGGGCCGGCCTCTTGGCTACCGCACCCATGACCTTTGGCAGGCGGACGGTGCCGGCTCCGTCCGTAATGGAGTCTAGCTCCCAATCGATTTCTTGGGTCAATTCGTCGCTGATAGCGCGTAGTCCCAGAAATGGGACTCGGCTAACATAGGCTGCGGCGGCTATCGGTGTGCTTTCCATTTCGATGACGGTGGGGGTGTCGGCGAAGTGCCCAGCAAGTTCGGCTTTGGATCGCAGCCGATCCACGGTGAGGAACCGAGCCGGCTGGAGTAAGTGGATCTGAGAAAAGGCAGTCAGTCCCGGGACCGGACCAGGACAGCAGCCCGCAAACCGTGAGCTCCCGCCGCGCCCTTCGTGCGTGGCCAACTCCCGGGACCACACCACTTGGCCCAATCGGAAGTCCGGCCAGAGGCTCCCGGCGAAGCCGATGGACACGAGTAGATCGATGCGAGGGCCGGCTAAGACGCGCCGAGCGGCCTGCCGTGCTCCCTCATTACCGATGCCTGTTTCTACGACAAGGAGCTCCAGGGAAGGCGCACGCTGGAACCACGTGGGAGAAGGAGCGCCAGCGAGCCTGCGTGGCCTATCCAGCAGCTTCAACAGGGGCCGGGACTCCTGCGGCATCGCCGCCAGCATGGCCACCCGCATCATAGTGGAGACTGCATAGGAGCACTTTCTTTCCTTGCCGTTTAGCCTAACGCGCTCATCCTTCAGGGCGCCGCGACGATGTTGGGGCGCTCGGGCCAGTGCCCGGAGCCGTGGCAGGCTACGCCAGGATCTCGGCCACCGGGTAGCGGCGTTTGGGCACAGGTTTGTCCGCAGCGTATCCCAGCGACACCAGCGCGGTAGGAGTGAGGTTCACCGGCAGACCGAGGATGCGGGCGAATTCCGGTGGCTTGAAGTTGGTCATGGGGGAGGCGCCCAGGCCCAGCGAGAAGGCGCCGTTGATGGCATTACCCAGGGCGATGAAGACCTGGCACTGCGACCAGTGCAGCAGTTGCTCGGGATTGAGGCTCGCGACCCTGTCCCTAGCCACGCTGACGGACTCCGTGCGCATTTGATCGGGCACCCCAGCCGCTTGGAGAGACTTGTCCATCTTTTCGATGAGCGTGGCATAGTCGGTGTCGGCGCATAGGACCAGGAGATGGGAACAGTCTCTCACCTGCACCTGGTTGCCCGTGGCGCCGAAGAGTTCGCCCAAGGTCTTTTGGTCGGAGACGACCTTGATCTTCCAGGGTTGCAGGTTGCGAGCCGAGGCCGAGTACCTGATGATCTCGAGCAATTCCTGGATGGATTCCTCGGGGATCTTCTTGTCCTCGTACTTTCTGGATGCGTACCGTTGCCGAACGATGTCCTTGAACTCCATTGTGCCCCTCTCTGGGGATGGTTCTGATAACAACTCACCTACTATACAAACTAAAGCATCGCGAGACAAGATTGCCGGTTGGGACCGGCGCGCTCCGTCTAGGCCACGGGCTTTTGCCAAGGTCAGCGGGGGCCACAGCGCCGCATGTCGGCTCGCCCCTGGTCGCCTTCAGGCTTTCAGAGGAGCGTCGACCTCCCCGTGTCGAAGGTCGGATACGCCAGGCGCGGAAGCAGTTCCGACCGAAAGCGCCGGGTATCGCCGCAATATGAAGCGCGCCCAATCGTGATGAAGTCGCGGGTCAGTGGTGACCTCGTTCGCGCAAGCGTCGCGGCAAGCTCGCAGATGGCTGCCGCGGTGTAGATCGTCCAGGTGGGTAGGCGCCAGGGCGGATGAACTCCCCATAGGCGGCAGGCTTCGTCCAGGAACTCCTGCAGGCTCATCGGCTTCTCGTCGCCAGCGTGGTAGATTCCGCTAATGCCGTCTGCCGTGGCGGCCGCCAGGGTGGCCTCGAGGAAGTCGGCGGTAGATAAGAGGTGAATCCAGGTGGGCTCCCGCCACACCGCGAGCAGATGACGCCGCGCCAGCCAGCGCGCCGCTTCTATCATGAGTATGCCGCGACCGTAGACCATACCCAGCCTCAGCGAAACGGGCGTCGTATCCCTACCGGCTGTGCGGGCGAAGAGGAGGCGCTCCTCCGCAAGTCGCGTGCGGGCGTGCACGGAAACGGGGGCGCCGTCGAGTCTCCCGGTCGCGGGGTGCTGGGGATCTGTCGGCCCCTCGACATGGGGAAAGGATATGAGCACCAGGCGCTGGACGCCGGCGGCAAGGCAGGCTTCGACGAGGTTGGAGAAGTACTGGGTGTTGGTAACCGGGAGAAACCGCTCCGGTCGTGGCCGAAAAAGTACCCCGGCGAAGTGGACGACTGTGTCGACGCCGGCGACCGCGGGCGTGAGCGACCGCGGGACGGCGAGATCCGCTCTGACCACCTGCACGCGGTCTGCTCTTCTCAGGTCGTCGGCAACATCCTTGTTGTGCACCAGGAGCCGCTGGGTGTACCCGGTGGTAGTCAACCGGCGGGCAAACAGGCCGCCCAGGTTGCCTGCCGCCCCGGCAACGAGGATGGTGCTGGCTGTCACTGCCTCCAGCTCATCTCTGGCGTAAGACACGGTGTACATACACTCGGTGTAGGCGCGCTCCAGGCTGGGTGCACGTGGGAAGTTACGGTCCTATCAGCTGCATCATATTCGATAGTACCTGGGCTACCTCGCCCCGGGACATGGCGCCCAAGGGGTCGGCCGATGTCGTCGTGAGGGGGAGCCCGGCCAACAGCCCGTTGAACTCGGCGATCCGCGCCAACGGGCCATGAATGTTGCTGAAACTGGTGCCCCAGGTGTTCTGATAGCCGAGCGAGGGGTCTTGTAGGACCGCGGGGTGCAATTGCTGGAGGGCCCGCACCACAAGAGTGGTCACCTGCCCTCGTAGGACGCTGACGTAGGGAGCGAACAGAGTCGCCGTCCGCCCCTGGGTGATGTGATTCTGGAAGGCCACGGCCACGTAGTCGGCCGGATACCCGTTCGCGTCACGCTCGACGTCTGTAAAGGGTATGGGAGCGTTCGGCACCACCGGGATCCCGAGAGCTCCGACGAGCATCTTCGTGAACTGCGCGCGCAGCACGTCGTTCTGCGGCCTGAACTCCTTGAGACCACCGGGAAGATCGTAACCATTGATGATCCCCGCACCCGCCAGGCTCTGGATCGCAGCGAAGAAGGCGCTTCCCTCCGGCACATCCACGAAGGCCGGCGTTCCCGGCAGCGTGGTCGTGGTCGTGGAGGGAAGGGTGGTGCTTGTTGTGGTGGGAAGAGTTGTGCTGGTCGTGGATGGAATCGTGGTGCTGCTCGTGGTCGAGGAGGCGACGACGACCACCCTCCCCGTGAAGCTGTGGATCGTGCACGAGTAGTCGAACGTGCCCGCCTCATTGAATGTGCGGCTGAAACTCTGCCCGGATGCCAGGAAGCCGCTGTTCCAAAGTCCGGTGCTCGAGACTGAGTTATGGGTAAAGGAGCCGTTGTTGGTCCACGTTACCGCATCGCCCACGTTGATGGTCACGGGCGTTGGGCTAAAGGCGAAGTCAATAATCGAGACGGAAACGGTCGTGGCCGCCCTGGCCCCGACGCTCCCGAGTGCCACCAGGGTGACGACCAGGGCGCACACCATGACCAGCATCACGCCTGCCGCACGCAGCCGCTCTTTGCTCATGAACTTCTTCTCTCGTCCCATCTTTTTCCTCCCGCAAATCCAAAGGTGCTAGGCGCTAGGCGCATGGGCGCTAGTTGACGGTTACCGTCCCAGTCATAGAGGGGTGGATAGAGCAGTGGTAGGCGTAAGTACCAGCGTGGGTGAATGTAAAGGCGAAGGTTCCTCCAGAGGGCAGATTGGGACTTCCAAAGGTACCGTCATCGGCGGTAACCGTATGATCGGTGGGGTCGTTGTTCGTCCACACCACCCTGTCTCCCGCGTTGATGGTCAGCGACGACGGCTGGAAGGAGAAGCTCTGGATGGTCACGTGAAGCGTGGTCCCCGCGCGGGTTGTGGTTGTGGACGACACCGTGGTGGTGGGCCGAACCGTGGTGGTGGTCGTGGTGGGCCGAACCGTGGTAGACGTCAGGGGTCGGGTCGTGACGGTTGTGCCCGCGCTCGTGACGGTCGTGGTGCTAGGTGGGGCTGTCGTACTGGTGGTGTCGACGGTGGTAGATGTCGTTGAAGCGGCAGTGGAGGTGGTGATGTCAACAGGCGCGCTGCTGGTGGTCGCCTGAGTCCCTCCACAGCCGGACACCACCACGAAGATGAGCAGGGCGACAACGACCACAATGATGGTGGCTGACGTGAACGCGCTCGCTTCTTGCCGGACAGTCTTCACACCTGGACTCCTCGTGAGTGCGGCGTCGCCTTGAGTAAGCACTTCTTCCCCACCATCCGCGTTAGACAAACCCGTTCCGGCCAGTATCCGCGTGTCTTTGGGGCCCGCTTGCCGGGCGTATACTGCGAGAAGGTCGTGCCCGCCGACGGCAGCGTGGACGCAGGAAAGCTCCGAAGTCACTTGAGCAGGGGAGATCAGACGTGGAACAGAAGATCGTCTACTTTGAGCGACCGGGACGAAAGAATACCGAAGAGACCCTACGCCTGGTGACCGAGCAGGCCAACCTTCGCGGGATCAATAAGATCGTCTTGGCTTCCACGACGGGTGACACGGCCCGGCTGGCCGCGGCGCGGTTCGCCGCCGCCGGTGTCAAGTTGGTGGTGGTTCCCCATCAATATGGTTTCACGGAAACCCAGCGCTTCCCCCCGGAGCTCGTCACGGAGCTGGAGCAACAAGGACACCGGGTGCACTTCGGCACCATGCTCTTTCACACCGACGGCTTCTACGGTGCGGGATCGCCTGAGGCCATGGCTATAGTTCTGCGTACCATCTGCCAGGGTATGAAGGTCTGCGTCGAAATCGTCCTTATGGCTGCGGACGGTGGGCATGTCGCCAGGGGAGAAGAGGTCATTGTTGTCTCAGGCACCGGGCGGGGGGCCGACACCGCGGTGGTAGCCATTGCTTCCACTTCCACCAGACTGCACGAGTTGCACATCAGGGAGATCATCTGCAAGCCGCTACAAACCAAGTCATGGTCACGGGGCACCAGCCCCTACGATCCACCCCGGGGCAGACCTCGCGAGGTTCAAGATAGTCTGTGACCAGGACTTGACAGGCACAATCGCAGGCCGTTCAATAGCCAGGCGGTTGCCCGCGGCAAGTGCTATGAACGCAGATGAGAGGAGCCTATCGTGGAGCGGAGAGCCATCAACCCGGGTACGTGGCAGGATGATTTCGACTTCTCTCAGGCGATCGAGGTGCGAGGGGCCCAGCAGGTCCTCTACTGCGCCGGGCAGATCTCGGCCGACGCCGACGGGAAGCCGATGCACGCCGGAGACATGCTGGCTCAGATTAATCAAGCTCTCGACAACCTCGAGACAGTCCTGGGCGAGGCCGGCCTCACGCTTGCCAACGCGGTGCGGCTGAACTACTACGTGACGGATATCCCCGCCTTTCTGGAGGCCGTCCCCAAAGTCGGAGTACGGCTGAAAGAGATGGGCTGCAAGCCCGCGACCACGTTGTTGGGAGTAGTCCGTCTTGCCGAGCCCGACTGGATGATCGAGATCGAGGCAACCGCCGTCGGCTAGGAGCCAAGAGGCGGCAGTATTTCGCAAACGAGATCTAGGCCAGCATCCACTGAGGGAGCGAGAGATGAGATGGGAATACCGCACCACCGTTTTTTACGCGAAAGCGCATGAACCGGAGACGAAGGCGTATTTACAGTCACAGTGGCCTGCCTGGGATCCTCCGCGGTGCGCGCCTCAAGCGTTGATCCCCAAGCTGAACGACTACGGGGATAATGGCTGGGAACTGATGCATATTCAACCGGTCTATTTGGATGACGATGCTAATGTGCTAATCCACGGAGGCCCAAGTTCCCCCGACGACGCCATCACCGGCATGATCAAAGCCAAGGCCAGAATCCCCTCCGGCAGCGGCTCCGAGCCGACCAGGTACAGCAACGCCTACTTCTGTGCGTTCAAGCGACAAGTGGACTCCTAACTACCAGGCCTCGCTGCCCAATTCAGTTTCACCTAAGGGAGAATGCCACCATGACAGAGCAAGGTATCCACAATCGCCAGAGCTTTGAAGCCCAGGGCGCCGATTTCCTGAAGGCCAACATCGGCGAGACGGCATTCGACTATGCCGCCAATCGCCCTCCCCATTCGTACGGCCTGTCAGGGAGGACCTTGACCATCGCGCTGGGAACCAAAGCCGTGCAAATAAGGCACGAGTTCAGTGAGACTGAGGTGACGTGGGAGATGCTCGACGGCCCCGAGAAAGGGGACCATGGCACCGCGGCATACGAGGCATTCGAACTTGCACCGGGCATCTTCTTCGTGTCGTTCTTGGCGCGCGATACGGAATCGGTTGGAATGACGGCAGATCTCGGCAGCGGGATGGCCACCGTCATCCTGGGCAAGATCACCGATGGAGATATTGTCTCCGAGGTTCTCGGCGGACGTATTGAGGGGGCTGGGGATGCTCGAACAGCACTGCATCATCCGCCTTTCTCCTTGGGTGGGACTCGTTTCTTGAACGAATACGCAGATAACGTCGCCTATGAACACATCTACCTGACAGATGTGTATGAAACCTGGCTAGGAGTCAGAGGGCCTCAGGCTGGGCAGGCGGATACAGAGGAGTATCACTCGTTCAAGGTGGCGGACGGCGTGTACATTGTGTATTGGAATGAGAAGGTGCTCACCGCCCAGATGACCTTTCTCTTCAATTTCCTCGACGGTGAATGCGTGGGGCAGGTCTTCGCCATAGTCGAAGGGGAGCGAGTTCATAGCACGATCGGGGCTCACACCCGTGTCATTCACACCAAGCTGAGTGAGCTACCCAACGTCGTGCGGCTGGATGTTTACTCGGGGGACTGACCTGGTCGTGGTACGGCCACGCACGTGCGCTTCGGACGAGAAAGGAGGTCGAAAGATGCAGTTGCAGGGTAAGGTTGCTCTGATCACCGGCGGCGGCACCGGCATAGGCGCCGCCATCGCTGAACGCTTCGTCGCTGAGGGGGCAAAAGTATGCATCACCGGGCGGCGCCGGGAGATGTTGGAGGAAGTCGCGGGGTCTCTCCCCGCGGACGCCTGTACCACGTGCGTCGGAGATGTCAGCGACGACGATGGCGCTCGGACCATGGTGGACACGGCTCTTTCGATCAGCGGCCGCCTGGACATCCTGGTGAACAACGCCGCGATCGGGCTGGCGGGCGCGATCGTCGAGATGGAGTCCGCGGTATGGCGGCAGGTGCTCGAGACGAACCTCACCGGACCATTCCTCATGATGAAGGCCGCGATACCCCACATGATCGAAGCCGGCGGAGGCTCGATCATCAACATGGCTTCAGTGGCCGGCGTGGTCTGCGTACCCGGTTCGCCGGGGTATTGCGCGACAAAAGCGGGACTCATCCATTTGACCAAGCAGGTGGCTCTTGACTACGGCAGTCAGAAGATACGTGTCAACGTTGTCTGCCCGGGCCCCGTCAGAACGGCCTTGCTGGAGTTCAATCTCACGCCCATGGCCGAGGCGCTCGGAACCGACCTCGACGACCTCTTCGCGCGTTTGCCCAAGAACGTACCTCTGCGCCGGGTCGCGACTCCTTCTGAAATAACGGGGATATGCACCTTCCTGGCCAGTGACGACTCTTCGTACATGACCGGCTCGACCATCATGATCGACGGTGGCACCCATTTTGTCGACGTCTTCGCGGCGGCGGTCGGCGAGACAGGGGTCAACTGGGGCTAGGGGTTCGTTTCAGGATGACGCTTCGCCGGACAGGTTGCGATCGGCACGGGCATTTGAGGTCTTCTCGGTCGGCCGTCGTTGCACGCTCGGTTCGGTACGGCTTGAGCTGGGGTGTGCGCCCGCGGCGTGCGCTGTTGGTGGCTTCGCTTGCGCTTGGAACCAAGCCAGCGCTCTTCCTGCAAGACTGATGGTCCGAAGCGCCAAGCGACTCTATCCCGGCGACCGTGGGGGTGGTCATGGTATCTGGCAGACGGGTTTACAGGCGAGTCTACGAGCCCTGGCAGATCAAGGGCGTCTCGTTCAAGAATCACCTGCTGAAGGCGCCCCAGTTGATGTCCATGGCGGATGCCGTCGATGGGAGCGTCACCCAAGAGCTGCTCGAGTTCTACGAAGCCATCGCCCGGGGCGGCGTCGGGGGGATTATCACCGAGGAATGCGCGATCACGCCCACGGGCGGCCGCGGGCGGATGATCAGCGTCGCCGATGACGCCATGCTTCCCGGCCTGACCGGGCTGGCGGAGGTCGTGCACCGGTACGGTTGTCCGGTCATCATGCAGGCAAAGCACCTTGGTCCCTTTGCTCGGTTCCCTCCCAGGTCTGGGGAAGAACATCTTGTGGCCGTCTCCGCGTCCGACCTCTCGTCGGAGATGAAGAAGATGATCTTTCCCGGACCCGGCACAAGGTTGCTACGCTCCCTCGAAAGGCACGAGATCAAGGAGATCATCGGGAAGTACGCTGACGCCGCCGCCAGAGTCAAGAAGGCCGGTTTCGACGGAGTCGAGCTCGATGGCGACCACTACTACCTCGTGAACTCTTTCCACTCCCGGGTTTGGAATAAGCGGGATGATGAATATGGGCCTCAGAGCCTTGAGAACAGGTGCCGCTTCGCGCTCGAGATCGTCCAGGCCTGCCGCAGGCGCGTGGGAGACGACTATGTGGTCGGGATCAAGTTGAACGGCGCGGAATACGGGATCCCGGAAGGTACGACTTCTGAGGAGTGTGTGCAGTTCGCGAAGATGCTGGAGGCGGCGGGCGTCGACTACTTCGACATCATAGCCGAAGGCTATGGCCCCTATCACCGTATCGCCATGGCCGAGCAACTGTCCTACCCGGAGCCGCCGAGGCCTCTCGTCGAAGGACTTCCGAGTGTCGATTACAGGCGGGGGATGCACGTACACTTGGCCGCGGCGGTCAAACGGGCGGTCTCGGTGCCTGTGCTTGCCGTGGGCAGGCTGGATGCTCATCTGGGGGAGAAGATCCTGGCTCGTGAAGAGGTCGATGGGATCGCGATCGGCCGCCGCCTGTTCGCCGATCCTGACTACCCCAGGAAGGCCCGGGAGGGTAGGGAACACGAGGTCCGTCCCTGCACATCGTGTGTCACCTGTGAGAGTCGCATGGTGGAGTACGAAGCGGTCCGGTGCCAGGTCAATGCAGCTCTCGGCCGCGGCTCGGACAACGAGCGGTTCGCTCCCGCCCCAGAGGCCAAGAAAGTGGTAGTAGTGGGGGCCGGTCCTGCGGGTATGGAAGCGGCCCGGGTCATGGCCCTCAGAGGCCATGATGTGACTTTGTACGAGAAGGAAGCCTATCTGGGCGGCCTCATGAACATGGCCGCTATGGTGAAGGGCACCGAGATTTTCGACCTTCTCGGTTTGATCGAGTACTACAGAGGCCAGATATCTAAACTGGGGATCAAAGTCAAGCTCGGTGAGGAATACTCGTTCTCGGTCAATGACGGCCTGAAACCTGACGCGGTGGTGATCGCCGCCGGCGGTCTTGCGGCTGTGCTTGACATTCCCGGCATGGCCGGCAACAACGTGATCAGCATCTCTCAGTTGCAGAAGCAGGCCAAGCTGGCTATGAGGCTCGCCGGGGCCAAGGCAGTGGGGCGCCTGACCAAGCTGTGGATGCCGGTGGGCAAGAACGCCGTCATCATCGGCGGCGGGATCCAAGGGTGCGAGACCGCGGAGTTCCTGCTCAAGCGAGGCCGCCTCGTCACCATCACCGAGCCCACCGACGAAGTGGGAACGGGCGTTCCTCTGATGCAATGGATAGTGCTGCATCCATGGTTGCTGCGCAAAGGCGCGACCATCCTGACCGGTGTAAAGTACCAGGAGGTGACCGAAAAGGGGCTTGTGGTCGCCGATACCGAGGGCAAGCTGCGCACCCTGGAAGCGGACTCGGTCATGGTCGCCCTGCCCCTGCGGCCGAATACGGGGCTGTACGCCTCGCTCCAGGGAAAGGTCCCCGAGCTTCACCAGATCGGTGACTGCCGGCACCCCGGTCTTATCATCGATGCGATCGCGGCCGGTTTCGAGCTGGGACGGGAAGTCTAATTCACTTTGAGGCGTTGCAGCGCTACATCGACGAGATGGTGTGCTAGGCGGGTTGCGCTCTCGCGCCGCGGGAATGAAATCCTGGGCGCCACCAGCGGAACGGTTGTCCCGTATTCCCGGACTACTTGCGATTCTCCCAGTCTATCCCTGCCATCTGCGCTAAAGCCAGATGCAGAGCATGCGTGGCGCTGCGGCCGTAGCCTTGGGCGCTGACCGCCAGATAGAGTTGATGCGCCAGGGCCAGGCCCGGCAGACACAGGCCCATCCGTTTCGATTCTTCCAGGGCGATTCCCATGTCCTTGATGAAGTGCTCCACGAAGAAACCGGGATCGAAGTTGTTGCTCATGATCCGCGGGCCGAGATTCGACAGCGACCAGCTCCCCGCCGCGCCGCGCCCGACTGAGTCGAGCACGGTCGGAAGGTCGAGCCCCGCCCGGTAGCCGTATAGCAGCGCTTCGCAGAGGCCGATCATTCCGGAAGCGATCAGAATCTGGTTGACCATTTTGGCGTGCTGGCCGGCGCCCGCGCCCCCCTGATGAACGACCGTGTTTCCCATCGCTTTCCAGCAGGGAAGGAGGCTATCGACGACGTCCTTGTCGCCGCCGATCATGATGGACAGCCGCGCCTCGCGGGCCCCGATGTCGCCCCCCGAAACCGGGGCGTCGACGCTGTGGACGCCTTTAGCCCTCGCCGCTTCGTAGATCTCGACTGCCAGCGATGGTTCGCTGGTGGTCATGTCGACGAGGATGGTCCCTGGCTTCGATCCGGCAAGCGCGCCGTTCTTCCCGAGGAGTACCTCGCGAACGTCCGCCGGGAATCCGACGACTGAAAAGACGACGTCCGAAACCTCGGCAAGAGCCCTGGGGGAATCGGCCCAATTCGCGCCGTTGCTCAGCAGCGCTTCGGCTTTTTCCTTCCGGCGATTGAAGACGGTCACCTGAAAACCGGCGTTCATCAGGTGGCCGACCATGCTGGTCCCCATGACTCCGGTGCCGATCCAGCCGATCCGAGTCTTGCCAGGAGCGATCGTCCCAATATTCGTTGATGCTGGAATCTGAGTGCTGGAAACCATTTCGCACACAACCGTCCCTTCCGTTCATGCAGTTCCGCCAGAGTTCCCCGCCAAGCCTCCGCTGGCGGCCCGTATCGACCGCGGGCGCGGTGAAGATATCGTGAAGATCTGAAAGGGCCGAAGCTTTTAGGCGCCTTTCGTCATCATCGCAACCGCCTGTTTTCCCGCGTCTAGTGCCTGTTTGATGTCACTCAGGCCGTAAACCTCAACATTGGAGAAAGGGCCGAAGGGCATACTGGTCATGACATTGGTCAGCTCTTCAAGAGAGTCCACTTTCAGAATCCCACATCCACCCGGGATCCCGGCGAACGCCCAAGCCTGCTCCATCCTTCCGCTCTTGGTGTTGGCGTCGACCCAACCTTGCATCGCATCAAATAGGGAGGCCGCCATCTCTGGGGGAAACGGAATCTTGCTCTTAGTGACAATTAGGAACCGCATCTTGTCTCCTTCCCGAAGTGTGCTGTGCATCCCAGTACCCTGGACGTCGCTCGGCCAACCATTCTCAGGGCGGCGGCGATACAGTGCCGTCGGTGCGAGCCACCTCGCAATACGTGCCGTGTTGACCCGGTGTGGATTACTCGCGCCAAGGGAACAGTACGGAGGTCTCTATTGCGCGAGTAGGAGGACAAATGATGAGAAGCTGGTCCGTGCTGTCTGGACGTCCGGCATGGAAGAGGAAGGCTGTCATTCTGATGAGCGCCCTTTCGCTTCTCATGGTGGTTGGTGTGCTGGCTAGTTCCTGCGGGGGAGGAGGAGGTACGGGCGGAACGACCGCCACCACCGGGGGAGGGGGCGGCGCCCAGGTGGTTATGAAGAACCTCGCTTTCGAAACTGCCACCGTGACCATCAAAACAGGCGAAAGCGTCACCTGGACCAACGAGGAGTCCGTGAATCACACAGTGGTAGCAGACAACGGTGAGTTCAAGAGTGGTGACCTTGCAAACGGGGCTACCTTCAGCTTCAAGTTCGAGAAAGCAGGCACCTACGCCTATCACTGCAGCGTTCATCCTTCGATGAAGGCGACGGTGGTCGTGGAGTAGACGGGTTCGGGGCAGGGGTGCTCAGCGCCAGACGTACCAAAACAGATACGCGCCCAGCCCGAGTGAGAGGGTCCACGAAGCGAGAGCGCTCCGCATGAACCAGGTATAGCGGCGGGGCGCATTCACGACACCGGTAAGCGCCAGGTTGACGTAGACCCACAGGGCGAGCGCGACGAGGCCGAGCACGTGGTGGACAATGAGGCCCACAGAAAATGCCGAGAAGCCGCTCAAGTGGCGCACGTAGCGAGCGAATTGCGGAGCCATGATAATGCCGATCAGCAGGATCTGCGCGCCCATCAGCACCCTCATGAACAGACAGTGCCGAACCAACTTGCGCCTCCAGCCGAGCCAGGCCCCGGCGAAGACTCCGACGATCAGTATCACCTGCACGGTGAGGTTGAAGATAGCCACGTTCTTGGTCACGCCCATGTCTCCTCCTTCGACTCCCACGCGGACGAAGCGCTCTTAATCGCCCGCGGACAGGGTACTCTACGATACGACGATCCGGCGTGGGCTTGACTCAGCCTGACAGCAGGGTAGCACCAATATGAAACTAAGGAGGTTCTTGTTGTGACTGAACCATTAAGCAAAGATACAAAGAAAGAGATAATGAAGGACATTATTCTGAAGCTGCACCAGGGTCTGTCAGTTGATGAGGCCAAAGAGCGCTTTGAGCGAGAAATCGGCGAAATCAGCTCAATCGAGATAGCCGAACTCGAGCAGAGTTTGATTGTTGAAGGGCTGTCAACGGACGAAATCAAACAGTTCTGCAACGTTCACGCCTTGCTCTTCCAGTCGGCACTGGAAAAGGCTTCTTGTGAAGAGACGTCTCCTTCTCATCCGGTGTACTTATTCCGACTGGAAAACACCGAAATTCAAAAGCTGATCGACTCCATCAAAGATACGATAAGCAGAAGAGGTCATGACGACTTAGGCCCGTGGCAGGACGAACTCCGAGGACAGTTGCTTCAACTGAGAGGGATCGAAATACACTATTCCAGGAAGGAGCAGGTCCTCTTTCCATACTTGGAGAAGAGCGGCTTGATGGGGCCTTCCAAGGTAATGTGGGGCAAGGACAACGACGTCAGGGACATGATGAAGACTGCCCTGGCAGGGCTGGAGGAGCTCGCCGGGCAGGAGCAGGCGGATACATACGTCGCGACGACATTACTGCCGCTCTTAGAAGAAGTGGCGGGCATGATCTTCAAGGAGGAGAACATCCTCTTCCCCACTTCCCTGGAGAAGCTGGATCCGGCTGATTGGGTGAATATTCTCAGGGAAAGTGATGAGATCGGCTACGTTTTCATCCAGAAGCCGGAAGAGACGACAAGTCTTATACGGCATTTACAGTCTGCCCTCCGGGAGGAGGCGGTCTTCCAAGACGGGGGACTTTCCTTTCCTTCCGGAGTGGTCCGCGTCAACGAACTGATGCACTTGTTTAACGCCCTGCCGCTCGACTTGACCTTTGTCGATAGTGAGGACACGGTGAGGTATTTCACCGAGGGACGGGATCGCCTTTTCCCTAGACCGAGGTCGGTCGTCGGCAGGAAGGTGCAGAACTGTCACCCCCCGCAGAGCGTGGATGTCGTGGAAGAGATCCTGGCCTCATTCAAGGACGGGAGCAAGGACTCCTACGAGTTCTGGATAAATCACAAAGGTAGGTTGGTGCACATCCGGTACCTCGCCGTACGGGGTAGCGGGAGGGAGTACCTAGGCACGCTGGAGGTCACTCAGGACATCAGCGAGTTCAAGAAGCTCGAGGGGGAAAAGAGGCTAATCGGGTGAAAGAGATTGATACAAGTCTGAGTATTTATGAGCTAACTCGTGCTTATCCGGAGCTTATCGATATCCTGAAGGACTTGGGATTTGCCGGAGTGGCCAATCCGGTGGCCAGGAACACTGTGGGGAGGGTGACCGCTCTGGCCGAGGGCTGTGAGAAGCAAGGCATAGACCTTGCTGTGGTTCTAGGCAAGCTGAGCGAGCGCGGGTTTGAGGTGAAGTCCTAAGCCGGCGGCACGGGCCCTATTAGAACCTCCAGAAGCTCGGTCGCGGAGGCCGGGTTCCTCCTACCCAAACATGATCACGTTACGCAGGGCTTCTCCCGCAGCCGATGATTCGACGGCGTCGTTGATGCGATCGAAGGGGTAGCGGCCGGCGATGAGTTTGTCGAGTTTATAGCGCCCCGCCTTGTAGAGAGCGATGAGGCCTGGAACGTCTACCTGTATACGCGTCGAGCCCATGAAGCCTCCGGTAACCGTCTTGTCGGTCAGGGCGAATTCGGCCGCCGGGAGGGTGAGCAGGGGATCCGTGGCAGGAGGGATGCCGACCATCACCGCGGTCCCTCGCCTGGCGAGCATTGCGAAGGCCTGTTGCAGGGCGGTCGAACTGCCGACCGTGACAAACGCGAAGTCCGCTCCCTTGCCGCCGGTGAGTTCCTTCACGGCGGCGACGGCATCGGTCGCCTTCGCGTTGACGGCGTGGGTGGCCCCGAACTCCCGGGCGCGGCTCAGCTTCGAATCCAGGATGTCGACGGCTATGATCGGGTAGGCTCCGCAGGTCAGCGCCCCCTGGACTGAGTTGAGCCCCACCCCGCCCGCGCCGATGACCACGACGCTACTGAGGGGTGGCACCTTGGCGCGGTTGACCACGGCCCCAAATCCGGTCGTCACCCCGCAGGCAAGAAGAGAGGCCAGATCCATGGGGAAATCGTCCGGGATCTTCACCAACTGCGATTCGTGAACCAGAACGTATTCCGCAAAGCCGCCGACCCGTGCCTTCTGAATGACGCCTTCACCCTTTTGGTTCGTGAGCGTCCCCTGGACGTCGTGGGTGATCTTGGTCTCACAGAAATAGGGTTGTCCGGTGGTGCAGTGGAAGCATTTGCCGCAGGCTTCGAGGAGGCTGACGATCACCGGGTCGGCTGGCTTGACCGAGGTGACGTCCACTCCCACGTCTTCGACGTACCCGGCCGTTTCGTGCCCACCCACGAAGGGTAGCCCGCCCCCGAAATCGCCGCGCATGTCGTGGATATCGCTGTGGCAAATGGCAGTGGCGGCGACCTTCACCTTGACCTCATCGCGGTGCGGCGGCCGGATAGAGAGTTCTTCGATGATCAGAGGCTTGCCGAACTCGTAGCAGACGGCGGCTTTCATATCGGTGTTCTCCCTAGGCCTGTTCCGCAAGGTGGATACCGGCTTTTTGGATGTTGAGATGCGTCATCGACAACTCCTCGGTGGCACCGTGCCAGTGTTTCTCCCCTGCCGGGATGTACACGACGCAGCCGGGAGTGATGACGTATTCCCTGTCTCTGGTCGCCACGATGCCCCTACCCTCGGTTACGTAAAGGAACTGCTCTGAGTCGTGGGTGTGCCAGTTGAGCTTGCCCCCGATGCCGAACGTAGTGAGCGAGGCCGCCCAGCCGTCCGCGTCGGTCACGTTCAGCAGCCGCCGTCCGCTCACAGGGGCCCTGCCGACGATCACATCGTCCTTGGGGTCCATTGACAGGGGGTGAACGGTGCCGCCGTCGACGACTATCATCCTATCCTCCTCTAGCGTCTCGGGGGCTTCAACGCCCCTACTGAGCGGTGCGTACGCGTATGCCGGCCACTTCTTCCAATCCTAGTATGACGGAGTCGACCCCCTGGTCGCCCAGTCCGTGCTCGATGGCGTCGGCCAGGTCGGCCCTCACTGCTTGGGCCACCGGCAGAGGGACCGCGTGTTCGTCACCCAGACCCAGGGCCAGACCGATGTCCTTGTAAGCGAGAGATATCTTGAAGCCCGGCGCGAAATTGCCTTTGAAGACCGTGTTGGGGTACTGCTGCAGGCTCCAGTTGTTGGCGGTGCTGATCGTGAGCAGGTCATAGAGCGCCTGCGGATCAATGCCGGCTTTGACGCCGAGGACGAGGCCTTCGGCACAGATCGAGTTGCAGGCCAGCCCGATCATGTTGTTCACGAGTTTGGCCACGTTACCGCAACCGACGTCACCCAAATGGAAGATCTTGTTCGCCATCGGCTGCAGCACCGCGCGGGCTTCTTCCAAGACGGCCGGATCGCCTCCGACCATGATGGTGAGGGTGCCAAGGTCGGCGCCTCTCGTGCCCCCGCTCACCGGAGCATCGAGGACCTTCACTCCCATGGGCGCGGCGGCTTCGGCGATGCGCCTGACGGTGGAAGGGGAGTTCGTGCTCATATCGACGTAAATATCTCCCGCTTTCCAACCGGACTTGAGACCATCGGCCGAATAGACGACCTGTTCCACGATCTGAGGGGTGGGCAGACAGGTGATGACCATTCGGCAGGCCTCGGCCACGGCTCTGGGGGTATCGGCCCATTCCGCCCCGGTGTGGATCGGAGCCGCCGCCGCATCCTTGTTCGCATCGTGGACTACCAGGCTGTATCCGGCCGCCTGGATGTGTCTGGACATGTGGATGCCCATCTGTCCTATGCCGATGAAACCGATCTTCATTCTCGCACCTCGATGTCTGGTTTGAGTTCGGCGGAGCCAGGGGGACCGTCTTCGCGTAGCATCTTCTCGTATCCGACCGGAGAAAGATAGCCGAGGGCCATCCCAGCTCTGGGGCCCTGTATGGCCTCGTGTCGCCACACAGGATGTAGTATGGTTCGGGCAGCCAGGGTCACGGCCACGCGCAGAATCAGCGGGAGAGCGGGATCAAAGTCCTGGTGGCTGAGGCCGCGGGATCACCTGGCACCCCACCAGCAAAGGAGTCTCAGTTGTTCGAGATTATGATAGATACCGGTGGTACCTTCACCGACGGAGTATTGGTCGATGAGAAGCAGTCGACCAGCCTGGCCAAGTTCGCGACTGATCCGGTCAACCCGTCGAGGGGAATACTGAATTGCATTGCCCGGCTGGCTGAGGCGCGTGGCCTGACGCCGGAAGAACTGCTGGCCAAGACAAGCACTGTGACCATAGGCACGACTCTCCCCACGAACGCCATCCTGGAAGGACGGGGGGCGAAGTGCTGCCTCATCCACACCAAGGGCTTCAGGGACACCTTTGAGCTCGGCCGCACCATTCCGAAGGTCGACATCTACAACCTCAAGGTTGAGGCGCCCAGCGTCCTGATTCCCCGCCATTTGCGTTTCGGGGTAGAAGAGCGGATTCAATACGATGGCAGAGTTTTCACTCCTCTGAATGAAGAGGATGTGGTCGCAGCTGTGCAAGAAGCTAAGCGACACGACATAGAAATCCCAGTCATATGCTTTCTGCACTCATACATAAACCCTGTCCATGAAGAGAAGGCTGCAGAAATAGTCCGACAAGAGTATCCGAACGTGGTCGTTTCTTCGTCGATACTTCGGAAATGGATAGAGTACGACAGGCTTAGTACCGCCACCTTCGCCGCCTACGTCAAACCGCTGCTTTCTCGCTTCATAGAGGATCTGCGCTCGCACCTGGGTGAGGCCGCGTTCCGGGGCACCCTTCTCTTTAGCACCGGCATGGGTGACGTGACCACGCCCGAGCTTGCGTTGCAGAACCCGAGTGTTGTCATAGGTTCGGGCATTGCCACGGGCGCTCTAATGGGGCGCTTTTTGGCTGAGCAATGCCATTTTGACAACGTGCTGACGTTTGACATGGGGGGGACAAGCACTGATATCAGCGTACTCGAGAACCGAACGATAGCCACCACAACGGAGATGGTCATCGGCGATCAGAAGAACGCGGTCGAGAGTATGGACGCGGTTAGCATTGGCGAGGGTGGGGGTTCCATCGCTTGGGTAGACCGGCTTGGTATCTTGCGCGTCGGCCCGCAGAGCGCGGGGGCCGACCCCGGTCCGGCCTGCTACGGCAAGGGGGGAGAACTACCGACGCTGACGGATGCTGATGTAGTCCTCGGCTACATACCCGGTGACTACTTCTTGGGGGGCACGGTGCCGCTGGATCCTGCGCTTGGAGAGGCGGCGATCAGGGAGAAGATCGGCGTACCCCTGGAGATGGACGTGGTTGAGAGCGCCCATGCCATCGCCGCTCTGTCAGAGGCGATCATGGGAGAGCGGGTGTTCATGAGCGTCGTCGAAAAGGGTTTTGACCCCAGGGACTTCGTGCTTGTTGCCGGCGGCGGCGCAGGACCGGTGCATGGCGCTTCCATGGCCAAGTCGTTGGGCATAGAGCGCGTGTACATCCCCAAGCAGGCCGCGGAGTTTTCGGCTTTTGGCGGGATCGTGGCCGACTATGGGTACCTCGTGAATCGCTTCTACTACCGCCGGGATGATCTGGCTCGGATCGAAGACGTGAAAGCCCTGTACGACGCGATGGAGCAGGAAGCAGTCGCCGCCCTCGCCCAGCAGGGAATAGGTAGGCAAGACATCGGCATCTTGCGCGGGGCCGAGATGCGGTACTTCGGTCAACTGCGCGATATCGATGTCACCGTGCCTGAAGTAGGCGCGGGAACCGAGTACGCCGCAACAGATCTCAAGAGGCTGGTGTCTGCTTTCCACGACCGGCACAGAGCTTTGTATGGTTGGGGAGACGAGAAGCTGCCTGTCACCATCGCCATTCTCAAATTGCGCGGCACAAGTGGGAGACGGTCGCTCAGGCTGCGAGAGTTGGAGTCATCGCCTGAGAGCCCAGCCCGGGCTCTGAAGCGCACCCGGCAGGCCTATTTCAAGCACGCGGGTGGATTCATCGAGACTCCTTGCTACTACAGCGACCGGCTGCAACCAGGGAACGCGATCACCGGGCCGGCCTTGATCGAGGCGCCGGATACGACGGTCGTCGTTCCGCCGGGAGCGAAGCTTGTAGTCGACGCCTACGAGAACTACCTTATTTCCGTTTCATGACGGGGGCCGCGCCTTTGACGAGCAAGGAGTCTGAGTGATGGATCACTTGACGGTGGCAGTGGTAGAGGCGAGGTTGAACGCACTCAACCAGGAACTTGGCACGCGTCTCTTTCGCCAGTGTTTCTCTATCCCCACAGCGCACATTCGTGACTTGGGTACGGTACTTTTTGATAAAGAAGAACGTACGTTGAGCATAGGCAACTTCATGCCTGTCCACACCGGCGGCAGTCATGTGTCGCTCAAGGGCATGCTCGATATCTTGGGGCGAGATAATATCTACGAAGATGATTTGATCATAGGTAACGATCCTTTCACTGTAAAATTTGGTCATGTTGCCGACTGGTCTTTTGTTCGGCCTATCTACTATAAAGATGAGCTTCTTTTCTATCACTTCCTACGAACACATCAGTATGATAGCGGTGGGGCATTTCCTGGGGCGTATTTTCCGCGTGCATATGACTGTATTGCTGAGGGATTGATCATACCTCCGATAAAACTAATAGAGCGGGGCGTGATCAATGAGGCTGCATACGCGGTCATCCTCGGTAACCTGCGTGGGTCGGCCATGGTACGAGCGGACAATATGTTGGTCTACGAATCGATGCGGATCATCGAGAAGCGGATCGTCAGCCTGCTCGATAGATACGGCAGAGACGGCGTTCTCGAGGTCTGCGATGAATTGATAGATCGGGCTCGGGCGACCATGAAGAACGAGATCCGCAAGTGGCCGGCGGGTACCTACCGGGCAGAACGGGCCGCGGATTGGGATGGGACCACCGATCGGCCGGTGTGGGTGCGGCTCGCTCTCACCGTCGAGCCTGAAGAGGGCAAGCTCGTGTTCGACTTCACGGAGAGCGATCCCCAGGTGGATTTCATCAATGTGCCCCTGGGGCAGGTGTGGTCGTCGGTCAGCAGCGGGCTTTTGTGGTGCTTGCCGCCCGGAACGCCGCGGAACGAGGGCTTCTTCGAGTGCTTGGAGATCGTGACCGAGCCCGGGACTGTGCTCGACCCCATCTATCCGGCCACCTCTGCCGCGCAGGCCGTCGTCCTGGGCATGGAGATCACGGAGTGCGTCCAGCTCGCGATGGGGCAGATAACGGCGAAGGAGACCCCGGCCTTGTGGGGCCGGCACGTGAACCCCTACTACAGCGGCAAGCGACGGGACATGATCGACCCCCGAACGGGCAGCATAGGCGAGTACACCGCTCACACCTTCCACGGTATTCCCTCGAGCGGTGCAGCCTGGGGATTTGACGGCGTCGATGGCAGCGGCTCGAGCCCTCTGGGCGGCGCTCATATCCGGGCTCCCATCGAGGTCGAGGAATGGTATATCCCCTACCGATGGACGCACTACGAGTTTCTCACGGACTCCGCCGGCGCCGGGCAGTGGCGGGGTGGCCTGGGCACGCATGTCGAGGCCGAGAACGTCTACGACCGGGCGGTCTGGCAACCGCTGGACTGCCTGGTGATGTCGGGCAACGCCGACGGGGAGAAGTTTGGGTCGGTAGGCCTGATGGGCGGTAAAGGAGGAACGCGAACCAAGCTTGAGGTCATAAGGAACGGAACGCCGATAGGCTTTCGCACAATGGATCTGAAGTACCTGGAGCCGGGCGACATTATGGTCTCCTCCTCGGGTGGCGGCGGGGGGATCGGTGATCCTCTGGATCGGGAGGTCGAGAAGGTCCGTCGCGACGTTATTGACGAGTATGTTTCGATCGAGGCAGCCAAGAGTGTGTACGGGGTCGTCATGGATCCGGAGACATTCGAGGTGGACGAAGAGGCAACGACGGCTCTGAGAATGGAGCTCAAGGGGCATCAGGATCCAGAGGGCTAATTCGACGGGAGGCTGGAACCCGTCGGGACAGCGGTCACAAGTGGTCTACATCGCGGCGACGGGCCCTCGCGCGCTGACGGACCGCGTCAGCCACGCAGGACCGTGTCAGCTGCGCAGCACCCGGAGGGCGTGGTGCACGTTCGCCGGGGGAGTGGACCTAGAGATGCTGCAGCAGGCCAGCAAGCCGCCAGACCCGCAGCCCTCCGCCCGCCAGGCGGAGAGCGCGTGGTCGATCTCGGCCGGGTCGCCTTCGATGAGGGCCGCCGGAAGGCCGACGACCAGGTTGCGGCCGCGAACGTCGTGCGGCCGAGCGAGCCCGTTCACACCCGGACCACCTTCGACGACCAGGCGGGCCGCGCCCAGGCCGAGAAGCCCCTCGATACGGGAGTGGTCGTCCAGATCGGTCTGCAGGAGCGCCGGTGCGTCGTAGAAGTCGGCCACGTTCCACAGAGTGCGCAGCACCGCGGCAACCAGCGGGTAGTGGGCCGGATCGACGCGACCGAGAAGGGGGTCCGAGACGAAGAGCTGCTCGAAGCCGGCGTCGAGGTACTGCCGGGCCACCCGCACGATCACCTGACCGGCGAGCTCCAGGGTCTGGTTCGCCCGGTCTGGCGCCTCGTCCAGATCGGTCCAGAAAGACGGTCCGCGCAAATGGGCGGCCAGTGTCACCGGGCCGGTGACGGCGGGGAAGAGGGCCACATCTTTCCCTATGACGGCAGCCAAGCGCCGGGCCGCCTCGAGCACCACGGCCAGTCGTCCCCTCTTCTCGACTCCGTCCACGGCGATCGGTGGAGAGGTGGTGCCCTCTGCGCTCAGCGGGTGGGACACCACTGTGGGCTCGTCGTCCTGCCAGACTACTTCGCAGCCGCATGCTTCCGCCTCAAGCGTGGAGTCGGCGAGCACGATGAGGCCGTCGCACCCGAACAGCTTCTGAGCGCTCTGCAGGGAGTTCGCGAGAAGGGTTGGGTCCGTGCACACCTGCCGGTAGCTCATCTGCTGCAGGCGGGCGGCATAGGGCCCGAAGTGCAGCACGATCGGCGACCGAGCCGTGGATCGACCTTCCAGATACCGCCGGACGAGATCACGGGCCGAGTCGCCCCCAGGCACTATCGCCCCTCTCGAGCCGTCATGATGGGTCGGGCCAGTCACCGTATCTCTTGATTATCTCGGCGGCCGGGCGCTTCCGTAGCCACTCCCTCTCGAACTCGTCGTATGGCCGACCGCGCTCTTTCCGCCGCTCTCGCTCGGCCTCGCGCGCCGCGGTCGTGGCCTCGTGGTCGGCGCGGAAGGTAGCAGCGTTGTAGACCACCCGGTAGACGTGTTCCGCCGTCCAGGCTGTCGTTATTCCGGCCTTGAGATCCGCCATGACCAGCTCGGGATCCCGCTCGAGGACATCGCCATAGCTGGTGCCGCCCAGGGAGGGCATCAGCATGAGATCGTCGCCTAGAACCGGCCGGAAGGGGCGGATCATGCTCTCGATGACGTAGTCGCCCTTGACGGCCCGCTTTTCCAGCAATTCGTAAACGTCGTAGGGGATCTTGTCGCTGGATTCGTCGAAGAGCTCGGTGAAGTTGCTGTGGGTGACCGAAACGGCCGGGGCGGTCATGGCGGCGTAACCGCCGAACAGGCCCTTCTCCGGCGGGAACTTGTTGCCGCCTTGGGACGACCCGCACACCAGCCAGGGCACGTTGTGGGGCATGTAGCCGATCATGACCCCGGTGCCGCCGCGGTACTTGCCGAAGCCGTGGTTGTCGGCCATGTGCCGGTTCCTAAACAAGTAGAACCACGGGAGCTGAAGCTCGACGAACTCTGCGTCTTGGAGTATTCCCGTGGGGCAGAAGGAAAAGCCCGCTGCGTTCTCGCCATCCTTGTCCTGGCGGGCCCCGCCGCCTTGGGTATTGAGCGCGTCGGAGGCGAGACCGGCCACCGGCAGCCCGTACTGGTTGAGGCCGCCGTACATGAACGGCGGCGACGGGGTACCCCAACTGGCCACCGCCTTGTGACGCCACTTGCTGTCGAACAGCATCTTTGCGAAGCAGGCGGGGATGGCGTAGAAGGCCAGGAAGCCCGAGGTCAAGACGCCGCAGGCGACGGCTGCGTCCGCGCTCGCGTCGAGCAGGGAGCCCGGCGTGAACTCGTAGTTGAACGGCGACATGGCGCCCGCGGTTGGCGGGAGGTCCGAGAACAGGAACTGATAGATGTACAGGGCGGAGCCGGCGATGACCACGTGCTTGTAGGTGTTGAAGGGGCCGTCGGGGGTCTCGGGCGAGGTGCCACTGAAGTCCAGCACGATCTCGTCACCCCGCTTGCGGAGGGTGAGCTTCATGCGCACCAACCCATAGTCGGTGCCCACGGCGTCCAGGAACATCACGGTGCGGTAGGTGCCGTCGTTAAGCTCCCGTACCATGGCCCGTCCGGCCTCGATGGCCACGTCGACGTTCTTGCGCATGAGGCCGATGAGAAAGTCCACCCCTTTGCGGGCGATGACCTCCTCGCTAACGCGTTTGATCATGCGCTCGCACGCCGCCGCCCGCGCCTTCAGGTCGATGGTGTGCATGCGCGGGTCGCGCACCTGGTTGGCCATCATGTCCACCAGGTCCTTCTTCAGCTGGTAGTTCTCGCCCACCTTGAAGGGGATCCAGTGCATCCCTTCCTCGTAGCGGGTCTTGGCGGCCACCGACATCCCGCCGGGATCCACGGCGCCCGTCTCGCCTTCATGGAGGGCGGCCAGCGTCCAGCCCACGAGCTCGTCCCCGTGGAAGATCGGCATGATTGCGATCATGTCGGGGTTGTGGATGCCGCCGAAGGTGGCCTCATTGACGAAGAAGATGTCCCCGTCCCTCACTCCTACGGTCGGCTCGTTCAGGTAGGCTTCGATAATGTACTTGATGGGGATCTGGCCGGTCACGAGGTGCAGGTAGATGCTCGCGTCCGCGGCGGCCAGGTCACCCTGGGCGGTGTAGATGCCCAGGGCCACGTCGCCGGACTGCAGCATCTGGGCCGCCCCCATCTTGACGAAGATCACCCGCGCTTCCGCGCAGATGAGATCTAGCTTCTTGGCGTAGATCTCGAAGTCGGCGGCCTCCACCAGATCCACGCACTCGAGCTCCCTCTGGGAGGGCGGACTCGGCTTCCACATGCCGGCTGTGTCGAGCTTGACTGCCATGGAGCCCCCTATGCATCCTCGATGGTTCCGTTGAGGAACCTATCGATCCGAAAGACCTTGTTGGTTGGTATCACGTACGTGGTGTCCTCGGCCTCCACAACCGCGGGCCCTTCTATGACGTTGCCCGCCAGTAGGAGCGCGCGGTCGTAGATATCGGTGTCGCGCGGCCCTTCCTCCCACCACACCTGGCGCCGGCCCTTGCGCGCCGCGCCCGCATCCGCTTTCCCGAGGGGAAACTCGGGGAAGCGATACTTGTTTGTGGGTACCGTGGCCTTGAGCACGAAGGTGTCGATCTCGACGCCCCCCTCCGGGTAGGCGGCGATGGCCCCATAGACGATCTTGTACTCGTTCGTGTGGGCGTCGAAGACCGCCTGTACATCCTCGGGGCTGCGAACGAGGATCCGAGGCGAGGGCACCCGGGCCGAGTTGAGTTGGGTCCCGTAGCGCATCTCCAGTTCCAGGCTGTAGATGATCTTCCCGGGGTCGAAGCCCTCGCCCTGCATGTCGCGCACCGCCAGGGCCTGCAGCTCCTCCACCGTGCGGTTATAGGTGTCGTAGTCGTCCAGCAGCGAGCCGGTCTTCGGATCGAAGAGGATCACGTGCTTGGACAGCTCGTACTGGTGCATCACGTCCATCGTGCTGGCTCCGTAGGCGCAGAATACCGAGGCGAAGGGGAAGGTGACCACCTTCTGGACGCCTACGTAGCCGGCATAGCCGCTGCAGTGGGTGGGCCCTGCGCCGCCGTAGGAGAAAAGCACGAACTCCCGGGGGTCGAAGCCCTTGAGAGCCGTCTCCTTGAAGATCTCGTTGCCCATGTTGCCATCCACGATCCGCTTGATTCGGAGGGCGGCTTCCTCAACCTCTATGCCAAGCGGAGCGGCGATGTGCTCCCGGATGGCATCGACAGCGCGTTGCTTGTTCAGTTGCGCCCGCCCGCCCAGGTAGTAGTCGGGATTGATGTAGCCGAGAACGATGTCGGCGTCGGTGACGGTGGGCTGGGTGCCGCCCATGTCGAAGGCGGCCGGGCCGGGCATCGATCCCGCGCTCTGCGGCCCGATCTGGACGGTGTGGTAGGTGGGGTGAATCCAGGCGATCGATCCTCCGCCTGCGCCGATGGCCTTGGTTTCGATCATCGACAGGTTCACCTGCCAGCGGTCGATGACGGGGTTGAACTGGTAGAAGCGGATGCTGCCTCGGGCCATGACCCCTATGTCGAAGCTGGTGCCGCCCATGTCGGAGACAATGACGTTGTTGTAGCCGTACAGGTTCTGGGCCAGGTGGGCCGCGCCTAGAAGCCCGGCCACGGGACCGGCGTTGTGAGTGGCTACCGCCGTGGTGCGCGAGGTCTTGGCGGTGCCGCCGGTGTTGTGGACGATCAGCACCGGCTTGTGGAAGCCGTCGTCGCGGAGGTCTTCGGCCAGGGCGGTGAGCTCCTCCTTCATTTCGGCATGCAGGTAGCCGTTCAAGATCGTGGTCATCGCGCGGGCGTACTCGCCGAGCTTGGGCGCCACCTCGCTGGAGAGCATGATGGGAGCGTTGCCCAGGTAGACGTCCGGGTACTCGTCGCGGATGATCTCCTTAACCATCTGCTCGTGGGCCGGGTTCAGGAACGACCAGAGCAGGGAGACGATGAACCCGCGACAGCCCTTGTCCACCAAGTACTGGACCTTCTTCAGCACCTCGTCGCGCTTGAGCGGGATGACGGCGTTGCCGAAGCAGTCGATCCGTTCGCGCAGACCCACGGTCATCCCCACGGGGATCAGCGGTTCCGGCTTCCGCATTCCGGCGACGTTCCGCTGCTCCTCGTTGGTGAGGCCGTGGGCCCACTGGCTACCCTTGCCGATGTAGATGGTGTCCTCGTGGCCCATAGTGGTGATGAGGCCCAGCTTGGGACCCTTACGCTCCACGAGGGCGTTCGTGGCGATGGTGGTGGAGTAGCGTAGTGTATCGGTCTCGGCCAGAACGTCGTACACGGAGGAGCCGAGTTTACCGGCGGCCTCCTTCAAGGCTCGTTTGAACCCCAGGCTGAGGTTGTGGCGGGTGGTCAGGCTCTTGCCGGTCACCGTGCGGTCGTCCCATACCAAGAAACAATCGGTAAACGTACCGCCGATGTCGATGTCGATGGTCCTAGTCATGAGCCCTCGCTCCCCGCCGCCGCCCCGCCGGTGCCCCCGGAGTCATTCCGGGTGCCGTTCCCCAGGTACTTCCGCTTCATTGCGTCGATGTCCAGCTCTATGTCGTGGGTGATGGGGTGTCCGGGCGGCAGGTACTCTGTCTCGATCATGCCGCCGCAACCCGGGCAGTAGAACTCGAGGAGCCGGCACCATTCCGGGTCCGGGGCAAAAGTGAAAGGGCCTTCTTCGAGAACCGGCCGATGGATCTCGCTTGGGTCGCGCTCGGCGACGAGGCAGCCCTTCTTGTAGGGCTCACGGGCCGAAACGAGCCCTGTGCCGCACGTGTGGCAACACCACATCTCCCTAGCCAGGTCGATGTCCAAGTACTCGGTGATCTGCCGCTTCACTGGGCCTCCCCTTCACCCGCGATCTCGATGATCCCGTTGCGGTAGCGGTCCACCGTCAGGCGAGCGCCCTCCGGGATCACGTAGGTCGTGCTGTCGGAATCGATGACGGCCGGTCCCAGGACCACGTTGCCGGCCTGTAGGCGCTCGTAGTTGTAGACCTTGGTGTCGCGGAAGCCGCCCGGCCAGTAGACCGGCCGCTCCGCCTTGAGCGCGGCCGCCGGGTCCCGGCCCGCCGGCTCCCAAGATCGGATCTCCCAGTGGGGCACGGCCCCTGTGGCCTTCAGCATGAACGTGTCGAAAATGACCTCGTCCGTGCCGGGCAGGCAGGCGTCACACACGGCCCGCACGTCCGCCTCACCCGCGAAGTGCAGGAGCGGGGAGTGCACCAGCCGGGCCTCGTCGTGCGCTCCCCCGGCGATGAGGTCGAGACCCAGTGATATCTCATCGGCGGCGAAACCCTCCCCACGTATGTCATGGACGGCCCGGGCCCGCAACTCCTCGATGATCTCGTTGAAACGAGCTGTGTGCGCGACGTGGACGCCGTCCTCCCTGGACCGGGCGGCCATGGGCTCGGTGTGGGTGTAGTAGTGCACGACGTCGGCCGTGGAGGAGCCGAATGCGCTGAACACAGCCGAGTACGGGAAGGTGATGATGCGGCCCACGCCGAGGGCTTCGGCATAGCCGCAGCAGTGCGTGGCCCCCGCCCCGCCGTAAGCCAGCAGGGTAAACTCGCCCGCTTCACGGCCCCGGGCCGCCACCTCGCTTGCGATTCTGGTGCCGATGTTCCCGTCGACCTTATGCTTGATGGCGAGGGCCGCCTCCTCGACAGAGATGGAGAGCGGCACGGCGATGCGGTCCGCGATGGCCTGGACGGCCTTGCCCCGATCCAGCTTCATGGCCCCGCCCAGGAAGTTGTCGGGGTCGATATAGCCGAGGACGATGTCGGCGTCGGTGACGGTGGGCTCGGTCCCGCCCAAGTCGAAGGCCGCGGGACCGGGCTGGGCGCCGGCGCTCTGGGGTCCTACCTCGATCGAGCCTGTATCGGGGTCGACCCAGGCGATGGAGCCGCCCCCGGCCCCAATGGTGGACACCTCGATCATGGGCAGGTAGACGGGGATGTCCTCGATGGTTGGCTCGATCTCGTAGTCATACCTGTGATCCACGATGAAGCCGATGTCCATGCTGGTGCCACCCATGTCGGTGCTGATGAGGTTGGGCAGACCGTACAAACTGGCGATGCGGGCGCTCCCGAGCATGCCCGCCGCCGGTCCGGAGTTGTAAGTGTTGAGCGCGGTGGTCTTGGCCACGCGCGCGGTGCCGCCGCTCGAGTGGGTGATCAGCAGCGGGCGGTCGTACCAGGCGCGGCGCAGCTCTTCGTCGCCGCGGTAGAGGTACTTCACCATGTCGCGGTGCAGGTAGGCGTTGATGATGGTGGTCGCCGTACGCTTGAAGTCGTCGCGGCGGCGGGATAGGTCAGTGGACAGGATGAGGGGCACGATGCCCAGGTAATGAGGCTGGTACTCCAGCTCGAAGGCACCCTTTACCGCCTGCTCGTGTACCGGGTTGTAGGAGGCGTTCCGCAGGCTGACGACGATGGTGCGCGCGCCGTGGTCGATCAGATCCTCGATCGCCTTGAGCGCCTCCCCTACATCGAGGGGACGGACGACCCCTTCAGTCCCGACCTCTTCGTCCAAGCCCACGACCATGTCCGGGGATACGAACGCGCTCAGACCGTTGCTGCTGGGACCATAGAGGTCGGCCTCGTGCCCCTTGGTCACCAGGACCCCCAGCTTAGGGCCCGAGCGCTGGATGATGGCGTTGGTACCGACCGTGGTCGAGTAGCGGATCACGTCGGTCTTCGCGAGTAGCTCCTCCCTACTCAGGCCGAGGAGCTCCGCCCCCCGCCCGACCACGTCGACCAGGCAGACAGTAAGGTCGTGAGGCGTGGTGGGCACCTTTGCGTACCGCACCCCTTGGTCACTCGTGAAGAGGCCGTCGGTGAAGGTCCCCCCGGTATCGATGTCGATGGTGAACCCCATCAGCCCCCCTCTATCGTGCTTGCCATGAAACGCGGCGTCCCGTCCGAGCCCGGCGGTATTCCTCGTAGAGCTTGCGCACAAGTTGCCATTTCCTATCGTACCGCGGGGGAGTCCCCGGCGGCGCCACGCCCGTCGGGAACACGTTCACCCCGAGGACTATGAGTATATCGTCGGTGCGGCCCGCGTGATCGACCCGCTGCAGCTGCCGTCGCCGCGAGCGGTTCCTCCCCAGGTTGGCGCTCATGCGCCGCACGGGCTCGGGGGGCGGCGCGCACGCGTGCTGCGGCGGCGCGGGGCAGGTGCCCAACCGGGCAGCGTTGAGCGCCACACCAAGAACGGATAGTATGAGATGGACTTCTTCGAGGGAGTCCGGCCGCCAACTTCCTGTTGATCAGGCGTCGGATGTTCGGGCCGGACTTTCGGGAGTGGCTCCACGTCGCGCTCCCGGGTAGTAGAAGACAAGCTGAAGTGTCTGAACAATGGCCTGTCGGCCGCACAGGAGGACTGCACCGTGTCCCAATCTGAGACTTCCAAGTACATCGTGACCGAGCTGAAAATGCCGGAGTCTAAGCAGAAGATCGCCGCCGAGTACGTAAAATACGCGACGCGCATCCTCTGGTTGGACGACAAGGTCGTCGAAGGGGCCTTTCACATGAACACGGCGTGGTACCTCAAGGCCACTTCCGCCACCACCGAGGACCGGCCTCACGTTCATGACACAGACGAGATCATCGGCTTCTTCGGCAGCGACGCCGCCGACCCCTACGACCTCGGTGGTGAGGTCGAGATCTGGCTGGAAGATGAAAAGCACGTCATCAGCAGTAGCGCCATGATCTTCGTTCCGGCGGGCATGAAGCATTGCCCGCTTGTCATACCACGCGTCGACCGGCCCATCTTCCATTTCACCATCGTTACGGGCCGGCAATACGACAAACTCGAAGAGGGCGCTCCGGCTGACAGCTGACGGCGCTCCCGGCGTGGCTACTCCTTCATGCTCCACAGCGGGTGCGTCCGCTCTCCTCCCCGCGCGAGATGCAGGTCTATGGCCCTCCCGCCCTTCTCAGCCCTTTGCAGCCCAGCTCGAAGCTCGGGAGGAATCATAGTTGAGGCCGGGCCGATCAACCGCAGCGAGATCACCGTACCTGGCCATCGGGGCCCTGGCGC
>Ga0214473_10000697_pt1 | contig 46517 bp, 42 predicted proteins | sample RVTome_7_FD_203509 | JGI IMG/M metagenome (GOLD analysis project Ga0214473, IMG submission 203509) | Soil microbial communities from uranium-contaminated site in the Upper Colorado River Basin, Wyoming, United States - RVT98D197 | ecosystem: Environmental > Terrestrial > Soil > Contaminated >...
GACGGATATTTTAAGAAAAATTGTTGTAAAAAATGTTCACTGCCGGCTACCAAAAAGCTTTTTATATTTTTGAGCCGATAGTCAGCAAAACGAACGCGAACCTAAAATTAATTGCGACACAGCCTCCATGCCCGTGGGCTAATCGCGAAATTTTAAATTACGGCGGGGTTGGGTTATTTGCATCGGGAGTGGCGCGTGGGGTTCCGCGAGGTCTTGTTCCGCGTTTTCGAGTGGTACGCTGGCGCGGGCCGGTTTTCTGCGCGGAATCCTTAGTTTCTGTTTTTGTTGTAACCTGTTGTTTTTTCGAGGGTTGCTTGACAGCGGGCGCGATATTGCCCTCCTGTTTTGTCTGCAGTTGGGCACCGAGCCGGTCGATATTTTTGGCTTCTTCGGTATTGATTCGCGAGCGTGCGGCTTCAAATTCTGCGGTATATTTTTCCATAACGGCGTCTGTTTTTTCTGCGGCAGTGTTCGGGTCAAGTGTGCCGGCGGCGACCTGCTTTTCTATTTCCGCGAGTTCCGTCGCAATCTGCTCCATAGGAATTTCCATCTCTGGCGGAGGGGGAGCGGAACCTTCGGCAGTCGTGGGTGCGGCTGGTGCGCCTTCAGCAGGCGGATTTCGCAGGAGGCTAATTTTTTCCGGCCTTTCGGCGACGATTTCCGAGGTCCTACCGTTATCATTTATGACGACGAGGCCGCTTTTAATCTGCTCGATAGTCAGATGCCCGACCTGTGCGGCCTGCTTTACCCAGTATGTGCCTTTACCTGGTTCGTCGATGAGCGCCATAGACATTTCAGGCCTGGCGGCATTTAAGCTTGTTCCGATGAGAGTGAATTTCGAAGTAACCACCTGCGGCCTGATTTCGAGTTCGGCCTGTTGTTCTTCGGGGCTTGGTTCCGGTTTGGGGGGATTGAGGAAGGTAGCGAAGGCCTGCGCCTGTTTTACGAGCGGTGAAGTCTGGGTGTCTTTTTTGTCGGCCATTATGTTTTGAGTTTTGCTGAATTTTTCGACGGCGGATTCTGTTTTTAGAAGTTCTTCCGCCTTCGGGTTTGAGTGTTTTTGGAAAATGAGTGGTACGGCAAGAAGACCGCATGCCAGCAGTACGGCGAGAATGCTTGTTATTCGCAAGGTTTTAATCATAAATAGTTCTTAGTTCGTAGTTTATAGTCGGCAATTTTGCATAAGCCGCTCTATATTATTTGACATTTAAACCCGCAACGGGTTCCCAGCAAAAACGATGCGATTTTTCATTATCGCTCAGTTAATTACCCCTCACTTCCCTGGACGTTCGGGGCTCTGTGTGATTGTTTTTTCGGGGGGTCTTGCGTAGAAGCCTCTACAACTGATTCTGAGTGATTGGCCATTTTTAATTTTGACGGTGAGGACGTCGCTGAACATATTTTTCCTGTTTGTTGGGATGCTCGGCGTAATGAGCAGTTCGAGTGTGACTGGGCCGTTGGGGTCTTTCGTCTGCTGCTGCATTTTTGTAATTCCGAAACGTGAGGAAATGGACTCAATTTCGAAAGGCTCGTTGTGAATATTACGAATGGTGACTTGTTTCGAGATGGGTTTATTAGGCTCGGCCCTTAAAATGGTAACGGTCTGGGGTTCGATTTTGAATTCTGAAACGGCGGCGAATTTAACATTAAGTGAGGGGCAATTGGGGTGGGAGATATCGATAGAAAGCAGTCCTTCGAGGTTGATGAGCTGTCTGAGTTTTTCGACGTCAACTTCCGGCTGGAGGATGAAGCGGTTTGCCTCGTCGGCGGAATTGAAATCGACGGTCATGCAGTCGCCCGTCGATTCAATCTTTTTGATTGCAAAGGGCGTACCATCGTTGCTTGCGATGACGAGTGTCGGGCATGCGGCGTTTGGCTGTCGGAGCGACAGTTCGAGTTTTTCGGGAATGACGCTGACCAGTGGTATGATATTGGCCTTTATGGTCAGTTGGACTTTTGGATTTTCGGCGACATTTGTGGTGACATCAATGTGCTTGGTATCTATGCGTGCGACATTTGCGGCGTGGTATTTGACGTGGATGGTCCCTGACTGGCCCGGGAGGTATTCATTTTTTTCAAGTTTCGTGGTGGTGCAGCCGCAAGCAGCGTGAACATTTTCGATTTTGAGCATGGCAGAACCTGTGTTTTTAAATTTAAATTCGCAATCGTTGTAAGACTTTGGTGAGATTGTTCCGAAATCGTGCAGGGTATTTTCGAAGGCAATCCGTGGTTTTCCGGCGGGCGTATTTGGTTCAGTATTCGAGTCGGCGACCGGAGCAGCGGCTGGGGGTGTGTGAGTCTGCACAGAAGGTTTCTCGATAAGAGCCTGCTTTTGTGGGCAAGCGGTTAAAAGCAAGGCAATCGCAACCAGAAAACAGACTGCCGAGAGAAATCGTTTCATAAACAGGCCTCCAAAATTCGAGCTGGTACGGACTCGATAGTTATTATTTTGCTGCCGTTTTCTGGTTCTTTTCATAGAAACCGCGGCAGTTTATCTCGAGTTTTTCACCGCCTTTAATATTAATGAAAATGGTGTCAGAGAAAATCTTTATTTTGCTTTGGGAAACGGGCGGCGTGATGTTGATGACGAGTTTGTATCCGTTTTCGCCTGGTTCCTTGCCTGCAAGTTTTGCCATTCCTTTTTGCGAAGTCACCGATTCGATATCGAAAGGCTCTTTATAATTATTAAGCACCCAGACATCGCGTGGGACGGCGGTCCCTGGCTGGGCATTTAGAATCATAATCATCGGCGGGTTGAGAGTATAAACGGGGATGGTCTCGAAGTTGATAAAAACCTCGTTGCACTGGGGATGGCTTAGCCCGATGCTGATACGGCCATTGAGCACCTTTCGCAGCATAGCTGGGTCAACTTTGGGATGTAGGACAATTTCCGTGGCAGCGGCGTTGGGGTCGAAATCGGCGGTGAGGCAGTCGGCGGTGGCTTCAAAGCGAGTAACAGCAAAAGGAACACCATCGGTACTATTCAGTTTGATTGGGGAGCAACCTGCATTTTCCTCTTTGAGTGAGAGCTTAAGCAATTCCGGTTCGAATTTGACTCTTGCAAGGACTTTTGCTTTTATAATCAATTCGGCTTCGGGATTTTGTTTGTCGTTGCTCTGGATGTAGAGATGCTTGACAGTATCGCCTTCCGCGGCTGGGGCGGTGAAACGCACTTCGACGGAGCCTGATTCACCCGGGGCGTATTCCTTCTTTTCAAGCGCGGGTACGGTGCATCCGCAGGTGGAGCGAATGTCTGTGATTATCAAATTGCCCTTCCCGATATTTGTAAATTTGAAATGGCAGATGTTTACCGTTTTTATTCCGATGTCGCCGAAATCATAAAGTGCGGACTCAATTTTAATTATAGGCTGGGGGGTATTAGGGTCTGACACGGGCGTGGCATTAACATCGGCGTTGACCAATTGCTGCGGTGAAGCATTTGGTTCAACGGCGGCTTTGGCTTTTTCACCGCAAATTAGCTGGAAAATCAGAACACAACTGACAACAATCACAAAAACAGAGGTATTTCTTTTCATATCTTTAGCTCCTAAAACAACCTTGTCGGCTAATTATAGTAAAACTCCAGTTTAATAAAAAGTGTTCGGTCAATCAAGAGATTTTCAGGGTATACCGTTCGGAAAAATAGCCTATTTAGGTCCTTCCCGCTGGTCCATAAGCAGGATGATTTTGGCATATTTTTCGGGCGACAAAGCATCCTTAAGAATTTTACGAATCTGGAACATTGGGGTTCGCTGGGTGGTGTGGGTAATAACGATGTGCTGGTTATTGAGCGTTTCGATAAGCTGTGAAAACTCGCTGATGTGCATGTGTTTACCGGCGATGGCACGGTCGGCGTGCTCGTCGATGTAGAAGGTACACTCGGCGATGAGGATTTTGCTATCGACGATGTATTTTAGCTGGGAGAAATCGACGTACTGGGTATCACCGAAATAGGTAACGATGGGGATTTCGAGGGGGTAGTCGATTTGGATGCCCTGTTTTTTGAGTTCGACGATTTGGGGGCTGGTGAGTTGGGCGTATTCCGGTTTGATTTTTTTCCGTTTTTCGATAACGCAAAAACCAACGGAGGTCCTGCCGTGCTTTGTGGGGAACACACGGACAAAGAGATTCGGTTTTATTTTGTATTCGTCACCGGGTTTAACCCCGATGAGGTTGGCGGGGATTTGATTGCCATCGAGTCGCACCCAGCCATCAATAATCTGTCGCATCGGGCCAATGAGGGCTTCGGGTGCATATATGGTCCCCGCGGGCAGGTCACAGAAGTTGCGGTGCGAGAGGTAGTATGCGATTCCGGCGGAGTGGTCCATGTGGCCGTGTGTGAGCAGGACGTTGTTGATGGGGATAATCTGGTCGGGGGCCTTACCGATGTCGAAGCAGACGTCGAGCTGGGGGATGGCGACGACGGTTTCCTCACCGGCGATTGAATAGCCGATGATGTCGAGGTCGTCGATTTTTATATATGCCAGATTATGGCTTGGCATCGTGCATTCCTTAAAACAGAGATGGTAGATGGATGCGGTGTTTGTGTCAATTTGTTTTTGTCGGGCGTTGCGGAAACGGGGTCAAATCTGCTATACTCTTAAATACAGATTTGGCAAAAGAAAACGAAACAGTAATATGGATAAATCCAAAGGATTTTCATCGATTATAGTTTCCGGGGCAACGGTTTTTTTGGCGAGCGCGTGCGTGATGGTGCTGGAGCTTGTTGCCGGCAGGCTTGTGGCGAGGCATCTGGGGTCGTCGCTATACACGTGGACGTCGGTAATAGGCGTGGTCCTGGCTGGTATAACTATCGGCAATTATATCGGGGGGCGTATCGCGGACCGGTTCGAGGCGAGTAAGTCGCTGGCGGTACTTTTTGCGGTTTGCTCGGCGGCGTGTGTGCTGACGATTGTGTTGAATAACACTGTGAGCAAGTGGGTATTTTTGTGGTATCTGAGCTGGCCATGGAGGGTGTTCAGTCACATCAGTATTGTATTTTTGATTCCATCGATACTGCTTGGGACGATAAGTCCGGTGGTGGCGAAAATGGCCTTGGAGCGAGGGCTGCCAACGGGCCGTACGGTCGGTGATATATACGCGTGCGGCGCAGCAGGCAGTATTGCGGGGACATTTCTGGCGGGTTTTTATCTGATAGCGGCGATGGGGACAATCGCGATAATCTGGATGGTTGGAGCGGTACTGTTATTGATGGCGATATTTTACGCAGGTCGTTCGCGGGGGATTTATGTTTTCGCAACGTTGTATGCGTGCGCGTTATTTATCGGGATGCTGCCTACAAACTGGTGCAGAACGGCGGGGGCGGCTGTTTGGCTGCGTGAGAAACATAATCCGCAAGTATTGTATGAAGACGAAACACAATATTGTTATGTTAAAATCGAGCGTGTTTCGGAAAAAGAGGACAAACGGTCATTCATACAGGACCGGCTGGTACACAGTTCTATTGTGATGAGCAATCCGAGTGCGCTTCAATATCCGTATGAACAGATAATGGCGGCGGTGACGGGCCGGTTCGCGAAAGACAAAAGCAAGCCTTCTTTCTTAGTTATCGGCGGAGGCGGGTACGTGTTGCCTCGGTATCTCGAAGAATTCTGGCCGGCGGGTACGGTCGATGTTGCGGAGATAGACCCGGGTGTTACGGAGGCGGCGGTGAAAGCATTCGGACTTTCGCCGATGACAAAAATAAATACCATTTCGTTAGATGCGCGAAATTTTGTTGATGAGGCACTTCGGCAAAGCGACAAGAGATACGATTTCATATATGAAGACGCATTGAACCATTATTCGGTGCCTTTTCAACTGACGACACGTGAGTTTAATGAGAAGCTGGCGAGGCTTTTGACGGACGACGGGATATATATGGTCGAACTGATAGATATTTTCGACAAGGGCTTGTTTCTCGGTGCATTTGTCAATACGCTGGAGCAGACGTTTCCATTTGTTTCGGTGATTTCGACAAGGGGTATTGGTTTTCATGGTCGGAATACGTTTGTGGTTATAGCGACAAAACACAAACTCGACCTGACTAACGCGTGCGAAGACCGCAATTTCACTCATAAGGCGTGGTATCTGAGCGATTCGGAGATAGCATCGGTCAGGTCAAAGGCAAACGGAATTATTTTGACGGATGATTTTGCGCCAGTTGACAATCTTCTGGCGGCAGTAAGCGGTGAAAGCTCGCAGAAAGTTATAGCCAAGCGATACATTGAAAGAGGGGAAAAATATCAGGACCAGGGGCAGATGGATGCGGCAATGGCGGAATATCGAAAGGTATTGAAAATCGACCAGGGGCTATCGATAAAGGCGTACAATAATATGGCGGTAATTCAGATGGAACAGGGCAAGCTTGAAGAGGCAGTTGAAAGCCTTAAAAAGGCGATTGAACTAATTGAAACGACGGGGATACAGGAAAACTCAGCCGCTTTGCAACTGAACCTTGGCGCTGCACTATCAGGTTTGAACCGGCGTGAGGAAAGTATGGTGCATTTGCGTGATGCGGAAAAAAGTTATCGCGAGATGCTCGTGCAAGACCCGAACAGTGCGCCGCTGTGGGCAGACCTCGGAAACACACTGGCGGAAATTGGCGATTTCAACGATGCAGGCAAAGCATTCAGTGAGGCGGTGAAATTGGACCCTGGCAATCCTGTGAATTACCGGTCGCTGGCGGTGGCGCTTGAGCTTCAGAAGCGGTACGATGAAGCGAACGTGGAATTGAACAAGGGATACCGGTTTATGCGAGAACATAATCTGCTTGATGGAGCTCTTGAACTGCAGAAATTTATAGACGATTCGGAATCCCGAAGGGCAGAATTTAACAAACAATAAAGGGGGTATTTATGCCGGACAAAAGGATACATCGCGGGCCGCACCCAGCGGACGTGAAGCTATTTTCGGAAAAGGCGCTGGCGGATTTGCGAACGGCGGTTGCGGATTATTCGCTGCTTTTGACGAAGGGTTACGCGGAGAAAAGTTCGCTCAAGCTGGTCGGGGACAAGTTCGCGCTTACTGAAAGGCAGCGGACTGCGGTGATGCGAAGCGCATGTTCGGACCAGCAGCTTGAATCGAGAAAAAGCCGGGAGATGCAAGTCAGTGAATTAAAAGGAGAACTACGTGCGCTCGATGGCTACAATGTTCTGATAACGATAGAAGCGGCGATGAGCGGCGGGATAATTTTTAAGGGGCGGGATGGATGTTTTAGGGATTTGGCAAGCATTCACGGGACGTATCGAAAAGTCACCGAGACTATACCAGCGGTGGAACTTATAGGGAAATTTCTGAAGGAGGCGGGGATAGAAAAGTCTCTTTGGCTTTTGGATAGTCCGGTGTCAAACAGCGGAAGATTGAAGACGCTAATTGGTGAAATAGCGGGCAAAAACGGATGGGAGTGGGAGATTAAATTAACGATTAGTCCGGATGCGGAATTGATAAAGGGTGACCACCCTGCCGCGAGCAGCGACAGCGTGATATTGGACGGGTGTAAAAGGTGGGTGAATCTGGCGAGGGCAATTATCGAAACGAAAATGTCGCGAGTATGGATGGTTGACCTTTCCTGATTTCTGATTGCTGATTGTTAATCGAGCGATGTGGAGCAGGAAGTTTCGGTGCCGTCGTAGAAAACAGTTTTTACTGGCTTTCCCTGTTCGATGCCAATTCCGTTTTCCGGTGTGACAGGCACTATTTTGAAAATACGTTTTTTAAGCATGCCGGGGAAACTGCCTTTACGAGCTTCGATTGTTACGATGTGTTTACCGTCATCGTAGCGGATTGGTATTTGTGAATATGCACCTTTTTCGTAGTTGTAGTTATCGCTCTGGTCTTCGTAAAGCATAAACTTTCCATCGGCGCAGGGGTAAATTCTAAGTTCGATGGGGTCTTCGGGTTTTTCGGAGGTGTATTGCAGGTCGGGTCCGAAAGGAAGAATGCTACCGGCTTTGACAAGCAGGGGTATTTTATTGAGAGGCGCATCGACAAATATTATCTGGCCTGGAGTATAGAGTTTGCCTGTCCAGAAATCGCACCAACTGCTGCCTTTGGGCAAATATACTTTTCTGGTTTTTTCCAGGCCTTCGAGTTTTAGAGAATTAACATCGTAATACATCGGTTTTAGGACTGGGCAGACCATAAACGCTGGGCCGAACATGAACTGGTCTTTTATATTGTAAACGGCGGGGTCATCGCGAAAATCAAAAGCCAGATATCGGAACATAGTGTAATCGTATAAATTCGTCCAGCCCGCGAGAGAATAAATATAAGGCATAAGGCGGTAACGGAGTTTGAGCATATCGGCCTGTGCATCGTAGAACGGCGTACCGGCCTGACCAAACTGCCAGGGTTCACGCGGGGTATCCATACCGTGGCTGCGAAACACGGGTGCGAACGTTCCAAGCTGAAACCACCGGACGTAAAGTTCACGGTAACCGAGGTCGGCAACACCATCGGGGTATGCAGCAGTGCGATTGAACCAGGTAATTCCGTCTGATTTTGTCCAGAAAGCGCCGATATCGAACGTCCAGTAAGGAGCACCGGTAACCATGAAGTTGAGTCCGCAGGCGATTTCGGCGGCAAGGGCGTTCCAGTTAGCCGAGGTGTCACCATCCCAGGTAAAGGCCGCGTATCGCTGCTGGCCAGCGTAGAAGGAACGGGTCAGATTAAAGAGGCGTTTATCTTTATTGTCGCGGCGATAATGCTCGTAGAGGCCTTTGGACTGCATCAGAGAAAAAGCCTGAAGGTAAAACGGGCCGTTGGTCTCGGAGAGAGCCTGGGTATTCATTTTAGCGTGCTCGCCGGGCGCGAGTTTTTCCTTGATTCTGTAATCCGCGAATACCGGTTCGGTGCAGTCGGTCCACCAGGCATCGATATCATAAGGAACAAGGCCCTGAGTAATATGTTTCCAAAAGAGGTCTCTGGCCTGCGGATTGAAGGGATTATAGATGATTCCCTTTTGATACATTTTTTCGGCAGGCAGTCCGAGGCCAAGTTTTTTCACCTCTTGTTCGTTGCTTCCCCCGCGGCAGTTTGGCCAGACGGAAATCAGGAACTTGACGTTCATATCATGCAGAGTTTTGACCATACCGGCGGGGTCGGGGTATCGGTTGGGGTCGAATTTCTTTTCGCTCCACTCGCTATCCGGCCAGTAAAAATAATCCTGCATGATGCAATCGAGGGGTAAACGCCGTGCGCGAAATTCTTTGGTCACATCTAAAAGTTCGGCCTGCGTTTTGTAAGGCGAGCGGGACTGGATAAATCCGAAGGCCCACTTCGGCAGCATCTGGGCTTTGCCGGTGAGCAGGCGGTAGCCTGAGACTATCCGGTCAACCTCGGGGCCATAGATGAAATAATAATCGAGGTCCTGGAGCATATCGAACTGCATAAAGCTGCCGGCCGAATCGTCGTGAAATTCCATCGCGGAATAATTATCGAAAAGTAAGCCGTACCCTCTGGTTGAGACAAGCACGGGATTGACTACCTTTAAATCATGCTGGTAAAGATACTGCATTGTACCTCGCAGATTTCCGTAACCTTCTTCGTGATAGCCCAGGCCGTAGAGAGCTTCACCACCCTGCCATTTGAAACTGATTCGACCGATCCAGCAGTCGCGCAATCCCGCAGGGCCGGTTTTTGCCAAAATTTCTTTTTCAGCAGCCGAGATGGGCCTGGGTTCAAGCTGTCGCGGCTGTGCCGGGTTTTCCGTCAGAAGCAGATTGCCCGACGCATCGAGGTAACTGACCGTTCCGCTATCGCGGTCTATTTTGATTGTCAGTTTCGGAGAACGTAAAACTACAGTTTGCGGTGATTCTTCGACGTCAATTTTGACCTTCGGGGATTGCGTCGGGACGCGCATCAGACTCGGTATGTCGCTGAATTTCGGATTTCTGGTGTAGTGAATTCTGGCAATCTCTGGAGTTTCGAAATTAATCCGCAGTAATCCTGATTCGGTTTTGAATTGCGCACCGGCACCGGATTTTGTAATCTGGAGTATCTTGTCACCTGATGAGTTTTGGGCAGAAAGAGATTTAATGGCTGGCAATATTGTTATTAACAGCAGAACCGCCGCGAGTTTTTTTGCATTCATAGTCTGCTCCCGTTTGATTGTGTATTAAAATTATACTCGCAGCATATATAGCATGTTTTTTGCGGCGGTACAAGAGGTATGCGCGGGTGATTAGGATGCAGGACAAAGCATACAACCTGCGGTAAAACCGCAGGCTAAATATTTTGGATTCCCGCCTCGCGGGAATGACAGAAAAATTATCTGTTCAGGCCAGCGGATTGGGCGGGAGGATTTTCCGCGGGTTTTTCGGCGGATTTTTGTTTGAGCTTATCAAGTGTTTGCGAGGCGGCGGAGTGCGAGAAATCGAGAAATTTTCGCAGGGCGATGTTGGCGGATTTGGCGAACCAGTCGGATTTGATGGCGGATTGCGGGAAGCCCTGCTCGCCATAAAAGGCGGCCTGTTCTTCGGGCACGGGGGCAAGGCAGTAAATGGCGGTCGCGAAGCCCGCGAAGTAGAAGATTAAGAGACAAACAAGTTTGCCGCGCCAACGCATAAGTTTCCCCCATTCCAATTTTGGATTATTGATCTCGGATTATTATCGGATGAAGTCCCCTATGGTTCCTCTCCGACTGCTTCTATATTAAGTATAGTTAATAAAAGGCGGCGGTCAAATTTTATCGAGGATTTGTTTGAGGGTTTTGGCGACGGCGGCGATGTCGTCTTTAGTCAAATTATTATAGAACGGCAGAGCGATGGTCCTGTCAGCGATGGATTCTGTGACGGGGAAGTCGCCTTTTTTGTAACCGAACTTTTCGACCATAAACGGCTGAAGATGCACAGGTGCGAAATAATTGCTGACCTGGATTTGCGCTTCGCGCATTTTTTCCAAAATGGTGTCGCGGTTTTCTCTGGTGAAATTGTCAGCGAGTCTTATGACGAAGACGAACCAGCTCATATCGCAACCGGGGGGTTCTGTGGGGACAATGAGGCGTTTATCGGAGGCGAGGGCTTCGTAGTACCAACGTGCGACCTGTTTACGTTTAGCTTTTATTTCGTCGATGCGCGACAGTTGCACTATGCCGAGGGCGCAGTTGATGTCACTTAGTCTGTAATTGTAGCCGAGGCGAACGTGTTTGAGCCAGGCACCGCCTTTACTTCTACCCTGGTTTCGCAGTGAGACGCACATATCGGCTATCGTTTCGTCGTCGGTAAGGATGATACCGCCTTCACCGGTGGTGATTTGTTTGTTGGGGTAAAAGGCAAAGGTGCTGACGGCGCCGAAGGTGCCTGCCTTTTTGCCGGCCAGCGCGGAACCGAGTGCTTCGCAGCTATCTTCGATGACGACGAGATTGTGTTTGCGGGCGATTTCACCGACCTTATCCATACCGAGGGGATTGCCGAAGACTTCGACAGGCATTATGGCTTTTGTTTTTTTTGTGATTTTGGATTCGATTTTTTTAAAGTCGATGTTGTAACTGGTGGGGTCGATGTCAACGAGAACGGGTTTTGCGCCGACCATTAAGACGGTGTTGGTGGTGGCGATGAAGGTAAAGGGGGTTGTGATGACTTCATCACGGGGGCCAATACCGAGAGCGAGCATACATAAATAAAGGGCGCTTGTTCCACTGTTGACGGCAACTGCGCGTTTTCGACCGATGTAATCTGCGAAGGCCTGTTCGAATTCGGGCAGTTTCGGGCCGAGTGAAAGATTCGGACCTCGCAGTACGGCGGTTACGGCTTCGATTTCCTCTTCGGTAATGTCGGGACGCGACAAATGTATTCGCATAAAAAATCCTTAATTAAATATCGTCGCCGTTCCGGCGACGGCTAAACAAGAAAAAGTATATTAAGGAATAGTACGGCAAAGGGCAATAGAAAATGGGAACTTTTGCGGTTTATAGGACGTATAACAAATAGAAGCACGGATAATACGGTTAAAAGTTTAGAATGAATTGTAACGATTAAACAAGCTCCAGCTTACGGCCGAAAAAGAGGTACGGCTGTAAGTTTAAAATACGGTGAGGGATAAACCAATGGCAAAGGGAAAGAATGTACTAACAACGGGCGACGTGGCCAAAATCTGCAACGTGGCACCTCGCACGGTTTCCAAGTGGTTCGACAGCGGGCAATTGAAGGGCTATAGAATACCGGGGAGCAAGGACCGGCGCATTCCGATAAGCGAGTTAGTGCGTTTTATGAAGACGCATAATATTCCGACGACCGGCTTGAAGGTTGGTGGAATCCGTGTTGTTATAGCGGACAGCAACGAGAAGGAAGCAACAACCCTTGCGGAGACACTGCGAACAAAGGCGGATTACGCGGTCGAGATTGCCAAGAGCGCATTCGAGGCTGGGATAACGGCCCAGAAGTTTTCGCCTCACGTTATGCTTGTGAATCTTCTCGATAAAAACATAGACGCTGGCGAAATCTGCAAAAATATCCGCAAGACGGAAGACCTTCAAACGGTGAAGCTGATAGCCATTGCGAATCAGTTGAGTGAAACGGAGGCGGCGGCGCTATTGCAAAAGGGATTCGACGGCTATGTATCGAACCCCGCAGACGCGACTGAGGTAATCCGAAAGATAGAGCAGTCAACGGCAATTATTTATTAATGGTTGCTTCTGAAATAGCGTGCGAGAATACACACTGTCAGGTTTCCATTTCAAGCCCATTTAGTTTATTAGCATGCCTGTATGAGACTTGCCTCAAAACATCGAAATTATCGGACGGGCTGGTTTTTTGAATATTTTTCTGCTACAATCGTAAAAATTCTGGTTAAAACGCCCAAAATCGGGGATTTGGGTAATTAAATTAGGGCCCGGATGGCATTTGTAACCCCCTGTCAATACAAAAGCTATGGGTTTTGTAGCCTTTTGCTATAGCACAATCCTACATTTGGAATAATTATCAAAATTTTCTTGACAAAAACAGTGCAATGTGATAAAAAGATAATCGTTGCGAGACGTGATTTTTGGCACTTAGGAGGAGCTTAGCGGCTTGAAAAACGCAATAAATCGTTTTGAGATTATGCCTACTGTGGAGAAAGGTCAGCATTAAAGTGGAACACGGAATATATATAAATACGTGGTTATATATATTTATATTGTTAAGTTTTGCGTTCGGCTGGAGCCGGATGCGGGACTTGAAACCAAATCAATGTTTTAATATTTTTTAAAGGAGGAGCATTATGCTAAAGAAATTGTGTTATTTAGTTCCTATTGTTGTTCTCATAATGGTAATGGGAACAAACAATGCCAGAGGCGACGTACTTCACTGGTCGGGCAATGGTTCGCCCGACCCCAACTGGCATGTCCCACAGAACTGGGACGTGGGTGTGGTTCCGCAGGGCGGAGATGATGCTTACTGCAAAACAAATACAGGTAAGCGGGACCCCAATTACGTCACCGCTTCAAGCACATATGGTGGGCTTTGTCTGCTCTGTATTGCTGATGTATCCGCTAACGGTGAATTGAACATAGACAGCGGCACTTTGAATGTGGTATCCGCGTTAAGAGCCAGTAAGAATTCTACTGGTCCAAGAACTGCCAAGGTAAATATGAAAGGCGGCACGTTGGCATTTCACGGCCGCGGTGTTACTGTCGGCCAATGCGTAGGCAATGACATTGTGGATGGGGCACTTAACTGGGGCCCGAATGGTCCTGGTGAAACTGTAGAATCAACATGGAATATGACCGGCGGTTTGATAACCTGCGGTGCGTTCACTTGTCCCTCTGCCGGCACTTTATCGCACAGTACATTTAATCTCGACGGCGGTACGTTGATAATTCGCGAAGAAAGTACGGGCTTTGCCGGCGGAGAAACGGACGTCTCGGTCGGATTCTTTGTTAACGAATCACTGAACACTGACCGTCCCAATAATCATTACAGGGCAGGAGGCCGCGGCGGCATTCTGAACATAACAGGCGGTACAGTGATTGCCCAAGGCAATATAACACCTCTATTTGACCCGGCTCGGTATGACTCTGAGTATGAAGTCTATACCGGCTATCTCTATGACCCTTGCAATGTAGTCCGTCCTTACCCTGCCCTTGCAGCCACTTCATATAACAAATTCATAGTATATGACTATGACCAGCGAAACGACGGCAAGACGACGATAACGGCGGCAGCAATACCCGTTGCCAGGGCATGGAAACCCGATCCGGTTAAGGATTCTTTGTATGTACCAACGACACCGACGTTGAAATGGAACGGCGGAGCAGACGCGACAGATGGTCACGATGTGTATTTCGGCACCAACAGCGCCAGTCTGCCATATGTGACTACGGTAGATGCCGGCGACCCCTGCGAATATGCACCGAGTGCTTTACCACTGGGTACGAAGTATTTCTGGCAGGCTGTAGCTCAACCCGCCGATGAGGCGGACCTCTGGGAATTTACGGTCGAAGGCAAAGCGAAGGGTCCGAGTCCCTTGGACGGGGCATCTATGGAAACCAACGCAAGTCGAAACGTGACACTGAGCTGGGCGGCCGGCGCTTACGCGACATCGCATGACGTATATTTCGGCACAGACTCAACATCACTGAGCCTGATAGCTGACAATAACAGCGCGAACTTCAAAAGAGTTCAAGGCGTGCTGGGGCAGAAAAATTACTGGCAAATAAATGAAAACAGCGATGAGGACCACGGCCCGGTGGAAACAAGTGGTGCTCCCCCCTGGAGTTTCACGATGGCAGACTACGACCAGGTTGACAGCTTCGAGAGCTACGCAAACTACGACGCCTTCATCGTCGTATGGAAAGAAAGCGCCGCTATGGACCTGGACTTGGCCTTAAACAGCGGTCGTACGAGCAGAGACCCTACTCACTCTAACACCGTTAAATCCATGGAAGTCAAGTACACCTATGCCAGCGCCAACACCGGCGCGTGTAACGCACTATTCACCACCACGCAAAACTGGACTTCGAGCGGAAGCAGCGCACTGGACTTGTCGTTCTGGATGCGCGGTAAAGGCAACAACTCTGCGCTTAGCAACCTGTATATCCAGCTCGCGACGGGCACGACCACCAGTTCGGCATATTACAGCGCCAAGGTTCCCATCAGTGACTTCAACCACCTTCTATTGAACGACTTCGGCACCACCATCGATAAGGGGGATGAATGGATGAACGTGAACATCGCGTTGAACGATTTCAACGGCACGGGCAAAGGCGCCAGCTTTAATCTCGCCTCAGTCCGTCGTTTGTTCATCGGCTCTCAGGCCAGCGGCGCAGCGACAGGCACGTTTTGGTTAGATGATTTCAGGCTGTATCCTTCGAGATGTGTACATGCGAGGGACGCAGGAAGTCCTGGCGCAGCTCTGGCTGATATCACGGACGACTGCGTTGTCAATTACGTTGACCTTTACAAAGTAACTGACGAATGGTTGGTCAGCGATACCGATGTATCATTGGCCGGTGCATTGAAGAACTGTAAATTTGACGGCAACTCGGTAGATGGCGTTTACGGTAAAGCCTTGAAGCTGGGTGAGCCGCGGGACTGGGTAGATATCGAAGACCTTGCCTTCCCAGATTTCTCGGACAAGACAGTGGCAATGTGGGTAAGGGTTGACGAGAGGCCGATACCAGAAACGACGAGACTATTGATATTCTCAGCCAGCAACTACTGGCGTCTAAACATTATCGCAGAAGGCGATTCAAGTAATACAAGACTGGAGTCGATGGTCGGCAATGAATTCATAGAACCGACAATCTCTGGATATGTCACAATAACCGGCGAAGCCGAGCACGATTGGCACCATATCGCGATGACAGTGAGTCCGGTAAGTGCCGGCACGGTGGATTGCACGATGTATGTCGACGGTGGACAGCCAATAACGTACACGGTCGAGAACCATTTTTACGACCAGCTTGACGGCATCTGTATCGGCGGACTGAACAACGGTTTAAATCAGCATTCCAATATAACGGTTGATGATTTCCGCATCTACGACAGGGAGCTGACGGAATCAGAGGTTTTGGCCCTGAAGAACGGCACACCTCCTTCCGCTGATGACCTGCTTATCAAGTACGACTTCGATGAAACAACCGGTACGGTTGCGGCAAATACGGGTTCGATGAGCACTGTACATCGTCCCGTCGGCTATACTCCTGGAGTTACAGGAGCACCGCAATTCAAGCTTTCACAAGGTGAGCTTTATACGGGAGCTGACTCCGGCAAGACGTACATAAACCTCAAAGACTACGCGATAATCTCGAAGCACTGGCTATATGGTAACGGCGGCACGTGGGTTTATCCATAGTCTGTTGATTTGACAATTGTAAGTTGTAATATCACGGGGCCTGCTGCGGAAGCGCAGCAGGCCCCGGTTGTTTGTAGTGGTTAGCGGTTAGTTATGCGAGGCGGGGATGACGGAACAGGAGCATAGAGGCAGCGTATAGTACCCTCGCTGCCGCTTAAATGTGTCTTGCTTTTAAGGGGTCACTACGTAAGAAGCATCGGCGATACGTATTTGTTTCTTAAAGTTTTTCTGCGAACGGAAGCGGTACCGGCTTTTGGCGTCCAGTAGCACATCATTATTATCTACTGTTATTTTGATTTCCTGTTCGGGTTCTGACGAATGGATTATGCTTGCGAAAGTGAGGGCTTTTTCGAGGCCGTCGCCTGTTTTGTAGTTTGCGACCTCGTCGGGCTGGGCGAGGCGTTTGGCGTCGTAGATGGAGTCGCCATTCATTTCAGAGAGCCAACGATAAATTTCGTCGAGCGACAACTTTTCGGCCATTTTTATTGAGACCGGGCTTCGCTCAATGGCAGCTTTTATAAATGGGAGCCAATCGCAGGATTCCATATCGCGGTAAGCGTAGAAGGCAAGGTCGGCGGTTGTATTGGCGGAACGAAGCTGCTGCAAGTAATCCATTAGCTGCTGCCTTGAGATACCAAGCGGAATTTTGATGGGAATATCCGGAACGAAATTTTTGTCCGCGGAAGACAGCTTGGGTTCGATATGGATGAAATCGGCGAACAGGTCAACGAATTTTTGCGCATCAGGGATTGCGGGCTGAAAGAATTTTATCAAAAGGTCTTTACCCTGCTGAGTTTTCAAATCAGGTTTTTCTTTTTCAATTAATTTTTCAAATTCATCGCAGCGAATACGGCTGGGCATCGGGAACGGCACGAAATCCTCGTCGGATGCTTCGGTGAGAAGTTTCTCCTGATTTTTGCAGGCGATTCTGGAATTTGGCGATTCGGCCTCGTAACGAAAGAGCGTTTCGGCCTTTAGGAACTGGGGCTGGGTGCGGCAGTTTCTGCAGAGCTGGAAAAACTTCTGGTAATCGGAATTAAGACGGAGGAAATTGGCGAAAATTTCGAGCGTCAAATCGGCGGTAAGGTACGAACTTAACTGTTTTGCGAAGCGCTGACAGGCCTGTTTGTCGATGGTGGCCTTGTCGTAGATGCAATGCACGCAGCCTGTGGGGTGGGCAACAATGGTGATGTTTTCGTGTCGCAGGGCGCGCTGGGCCTTATTGGAGGTGGCGGTGCCGTTAAACCACATTGTTTTAGTGACGAGGCGTCTATTGTTGGTAAGAATTCCATCCTGCACATCGATAAAGTTCTGGGAATGCAGTGGAGTGAGAATCATAAAAATATCTTCGAGGGGAACATCGCAGACGATAAAGGCAGCGGCGGCGTAAAGGGTCGAAAGCGAGACGCACTCACCGGCACCGGTTTTATAGCCGGGTTTCAGGTGGAAGGCGTTCATAGCCTCGACAGTCTCGGTTTTCCAGTAAGGGATGATGTCGGTGTCGTATTTATCGAGACCGAAATGTTTTCGAATTTCGACATCGAAGTAATATTTGTCGCCTTCGTAACCGAAAAGCGCGTTGCTTTGTGCGATGGCCTGCGGGGAGATAAATTTTTCGAAACGCTTCATCTCGGTGGTTTTATTTGTAAGTCCCCAGGTTTCGAGGTCGAGGTTGAATTCGTATTCGTCCATAATGAATTGTCGGAGGCGCATAAGCTTTTTGTAAGGGGGTTTACCTTCCAGTTTTTTGAAGCAGTCGAGGTCTCGCCACTTCCAGATTACCGGGCTCATTATATTGGCGAGGACGAGCGACCAGGCAAGTTCCGGGAAGACGAAAATTTCCATATCGGAAAGAGTTATCGCGGAGGAATATTTTTCGAGTTGTTCGGCGTTCATTTTTTTACCTTTTAACAAATTCGGAATTTTTCACGCTCGAAAGCAAAATTTAAAAAGTTCACAGAATTCGCAACCGGCGCGATGCCGTCCCGTGCAATTCTCAAGTATCCCCACACGGCTCAGGGCAAAATCATATTTTACCGGGTCGCTCGGTTCGATGGAACGGAAATTTTCGGTAATTTCGACTGCGGCAGCGATGGAAATAGTTTTTCTGCGATACAATCCCAGCAATTTGCACAGCCGTCCCATATGCACATCGACGGGAACAATCAATTTGGATTTATCGACCGATTTCCAAAGACCGGGGTCAACGTCGTCTTTTCGCACCATCCATCGCAAAAAAAGATTTAATCTCTTGCAGGCGCTGCCGTCTTTAGGATTCGGCAAAAGATATTTGAGGCCTTTGCTGTTTTTCACGTGCATTGACAAAAGGTTATCGGAGAACTTCGACAGTGCCGGAATGATGTTCGGGTCTGACGGGTGGTATTCCTTTGCGAAGAACATTTCTATGCTGCCGAATTCAGTCAGAACATTTTTAAGCAGTAGAAAAAAGCTGGCCAGATGCTCGCCGGTGGTGAAACGATGTTTAAAATTTAGCAATCCATCGGTTTTGGACTTGCTGAAATTCAGAATGAATTTAAAGGGATTTTTCCCCATAAATTGGAGCAGGCTTGTGACACTTTTTTCAATCTGTGCGACTCGGCCGTAGGCCAGCGTCGCGGCGAGCAAGGCGGCTATTTCCATATCGCGAGGTTCGGAATAACGATATACAAACTGCAACGGGTCGGGAGCAATAAGTTCGCGATGGTTGTATTTAGCATACAACCTTTCAAGAACATTTTTTAATTGAGTATTTTTCTTATCCACCCAGCACAGCCGCTTTAAACGCTTCAAGTCCCATTTTCTCAATCATTGCGCCGAGCCTTTGATGCGGTTTGGCATTGGTTTTATAGTACTGGATAATTTTATCGACCAAATCGAAAGCCTGTTCGGTATCAAGGTCTTTAGCGAATTCGAGTGCGAGGCGGGGTTTTCCACCACCGTTGCCCCCAACCAATATTTTCCACCCTTTCGGCATACCGACGAAGCCTATGTCTTTGATGCAGGTTTCTGCGCACTGGTTGGGGCAGCCGCTAACACCGATTTTGAATTTCGCGGGCATTTGCATTCCGTTGTATTTGCCGTCGAGTTTCAAGCCCAGCGAGAGACTGTCCTTCATACCTCGTTTGCAGAAGGTGGTGCCGGGGCAGGCCTTGATACTTCGGACGCAAAGCCCGACGGCAAAACCGGGCGACATACCGAGTTCCGCCCAGATGGCATCAATGTTTTTTTCATCTACACCAACGATTGCAATTCGTGAGGCACTTGTAATTTTCAGTGCCTGCGCGCCGTATTTTTCGGCGACGTCGGCGAGCCTTCGCAGGGTCTGGGGTTGTACAACACCGCAGGGAACATGCGGAGCGACGGCAAAAGTTTTTTTGTCCCGCTGAATAATTACGCCTTTTTCACCATCTTGAAGCATTTTAATTTCCTTTCTGGAAAAAATCTAAGGTGGGTTAAGTTTTCGCCATTTGCGGCCGTCGGCTTCGACGAGTATGTCTGCCTCGTGGAAACTTTCTGAACCTGCGGAATACTCGTAAGGCGATGTCTTATTTTTCTGGAGCGTTTCGAGGACGGGCGTGACAAGCCGCCAGGAGTATTCGACGCTGTCGTACCTGGTAAAAAGGGTCTGGTCACCGAGCATGCAGTCGAGGAGCAATCTCTGGTAGGCCTCTGGCATTTCGACACCGAAGAGTTCCTGGTAATTAAATTTCATATTAAGCGTACCCATACAGACCTTCGACCCGGGACGTTTGGCCTGCAAACTGAGCGAAAGTCCTTCCTGAGGCTGAATCTGCAAAATCAGGACGTTCGGCGGGATTTCATCGATGCCGACGGCGGCGAACATCGAGTACGGCACCTGCTTGAAAATAATGGCGATTTCGGTGTCTTTGGCGGCAAGTCTCTTTCCTGTCCGCAGATAAAAAGGTACGTCGCGCCATCGCCAATTGTCTATAAAGATTCTGGCGGCAATGAAAGTTTCGGTACGTGAATCAGGATTTATACCGGGTTCACTACGATAAGCGGGGACGGTGGAGCCGTTAATCGAGCCTGGGCCGTACTGACCGGTTACTAAAAATTCGTTCAGTGCGTTCAGGTTAAAGGGGCGAATCGAGCGAAGAAGTTTTATTTTTTCATCGTGGATGCTATCGGCTTTAAAGGAGACCGGCGGCTCCATAGCGACGAGAGTAAGCAACTGGAGCATGTGGTTTTGAACTATGTCACGCAAGGCGCCGGTTTTGTCGTAGAAACTGGCGCGGTTTTCGACACCGACGGTTTCGGCAATAGTAATCTGGACATGGTCGATAAAATTGCGGTTCCAGACGGGTTCGAAAATGGCGTTTGCGAAACGGAACATCAGAATATTCTGGACGGTTTCCTTTCCGAGATAATGGTCGATGCGGTAAATCTGGGACTCATCGAAACAGCGGTGAATTTTTTCATTCAGTTTCATTGCGGTGGCCAAGTCCGAACCGAATGGTTTTTCGACAACGAGCCTGACGCCCTGCCGAAGCTGCTGGTCCTGGGCGCAGGACAAAGTCGCGGCACCGAGATGCTCGACTATTGTTTCATAAAGCAGCGGAGGAACTGCGAGATAGAAGACATGGGTGGCCTCGACGTTATGCTTTTTGTCCAGTTCGGCGAGTTTGTTTTTTATGGACTGGTAAAACGAGCTGTCGGCGTAATCACCGCGGAGGTAATACAGCTTTTCGACAAAAGCGGCAATAGTCTGCGCTGAGGCAGCGGGTGAAAGCTGCCTTATGATATTTTCGGCGTCAGAGCAAAACTGGGCATTCGTAAGATTTGTTCTTGCGCAACCCAGAAGATAGAAATTTTCACCGACAAGCGATTTTTTGTAAAGTTCGAAAAGGCTGATAAAAAGTTTTCTCCGGGCGAGGTCACCGGAAGCGCCGAAAACGACGACGGCGGCGGGACCGGCGGGGATATCCGCACAAATTATTTCAGGGCCGACAACAGTAGGTTTAATTTCCTGCATACACAATCCCTCCCAAAAAAGTCGACGAAATTCCAAGCTTACTCAAGAGGAACAAACTGGTCTTTGTCGGCGCCGCAGCTTGGGCAGACCCAGTTTTTCGGTAAATTCTCAAAAACAGTGCCGGGAGGGACACCGTTTTCCGGGTCACCGACGGCTGGGTCGTAAATATATTCGCACAAGAGGCATTTGTATTTTCGCATATTTCTGCTCCCTCATTTCACAGTTTAAAAACGCATCGCCGCAATAACGTTGCGCTACAGCAATTCCAACAATCTCTGGTTAAGGACGTTAATATGTCCGATTTCCTCATTGATAATTTTTTCGACCCTGCTTTTGCCGGCGGCATCAGATACAAAATTTTTGAGGCCGAAATAAAAAACGACGGACTCTTTTTCGGCGTTGAGGGCAATTTCAATGATTTCCTTCAATGTTTCCTTGCCGGTCAGCTTTTTAATCGGGCTTATTTTGCCCTCGCAGCCGTGCATATCCGCCATTGCCTGAAGATACTGTGCCGCCTCATTATCGGGGTCGTAGACGAGAGGTTCTTTTTCCCTACCCGTGAGTTTGCGTCTCATGGCCTGAAAAATTTCAAGGTGGCCGTCTTCCATAACAGCGAGGTCGAGGAGCATTTTTTTGGCGGTTTTGTCGGAAGTGTTAGCGGCGGCTTTGCGGTAGAACTTTGCGCCGTTGCGTTCGATTTCTTCGGCCATTTCAAAAATTTCATCTGCGTTAAATGTAATAGGCATTTTTAACTCTCCCATAAACCGTGAATATTGCAATGTTCGCGAGCGATTACACTATTGCCAGCGATATTAAAGCGAGCCTGCGGCTGGTCACCGGGTTTGAGGAACTGGCGATAGGCCTTTCCATCAGCGACAATCTCAATCCATTCGATGTAGTGTTTTTCCTCCATAGGGTGCGGGATGGAGCCGATTTTAACTATAATCGCGCCGTTGGCCTTTTCTATAACGGGGACGTGTTTTTCCTTACCGGCGTCTGCTTTTTTGGCAACGAGTTTTTTCATCGGCTGGCCGCAGCAAACCAGCTCACCGTCGCCACCGTGAAGCACCTCGACGATATTGCCGCACAGAAGACATTGATAGATTTCGAGTTTTTCAGCCATTTGTTTCTCCTATATTTAAAAATGTGAATTTAATCAGCTATTTTGAGTCTTTTGTGTTTTTCAAGAATGTTGTCGGCCAATTTTTCGAGTGCGGCAAAATCGTTGCCCTTTGGATGGCCCTTGACAACAACCGGTTCAATCATTTCGACTTTGAGGTTGGGCATCAAGGAAGTAAGATGCTCGACTGCCCTGCTGGCCCAGCCGAAAGAAGTTATTATCGAAGCGAATTTTGTTTTCGGTCTAAGCTCATTGGTCAGAATCGCGGCGTAAGCCGCGAGAGGATGCGCAGAAGCCAGAACGGTCGGACAGGCGATAACTACCGTGGCGGCGTCAACAAGTGCCATCGCAAGTTTTCCGATATCGACGGAAGCGAGGTCGAATTGTTTGACGGTAATACCTCTATCAATCAAGGCCTCGACAAAATATTCTACCATTTTTTTAGTGCTGCCGTGCATAGAGACGTAGGGCAGAACAACTTCATTTTTTACCGCGTCCGATGCCCAATCCGTATAAGCATCAATAATAAATTTGGGATTGTTGTAAATCGGGCCGTGACTTGTCGCGATAATTGCTATTTCGAGCGGTTTTATCTTTTCGAGATTATTTTTTATGGGCGTCCTGAATGGCATCATAATTTCGGCGTAATATCGCTTGGCGGCTTCATAGGCAACGGGTGAATCATCAGCGTAAAGGTCGCTCGTGGCAAGATGCGAGCCGAAAAAATCGCAGGGGAAAAGTATTTTATCTTCGACAAGATAAGTGGCCATTGTTTCGGGCCAGTGCACCCAAGGGATATAAATGAATCGCAGGGTTTTATCACCGAGCGAAAGTGTTTGATTATCCTCTACGGTTATAAATTTGTCCTCACTTATCGGGAGCAGGTCCATCAGCATGGATTTGCACTTTGGGTTGGTGACCACTTTGGCGTCGGGATAGAGCATAAGAATATCGGGTAAAGAGCCTGAATGGTCCTGCTCGGCATGGTGGGCAACGATGTAATCTATTTTTTCTGTGCCTGCCCTTACGAGGTTGTCGATGAGGACTTCCGTTTTTGTAGGGTCAACGGTATCAAGCAGAGCGGTTTTTTCGCTGCCTTTAATGAGATAGGCGTTATAAGTTGTTCCATCCGGCAAAGGGATGAGCTGGTCGAAAAGTCTTCTGTCCCAGTCGATAGCGCCAACGTAATAGATATTTGGTTTTATCTTTTGCATGGTTTTCTCCCTGTTGTGACTTCCTACCCGGCTACGCCGAGGCGAGTCAGCCAAATAATTTTATTTCAGTAATTAACAGCCTCCAGTTCATAGAAACTTCCCGGGTGGGCGCAGGCGGGACAAATATCCGGCGCCTTCGCAGCCTCGTGGACATAACCGCAATTTCTGCAAACCCATCTGACGGAATTTTGTCTTTTGAAAACACGGTTTTGTTTTATATTTTCCGCAAGAGCGAGATATCGCTGTTCGTGACGTTTTTCAGCGACAGCGATGGCCCTGAAGACGGCGGCGATTTCGTTGAAGTTTTCACTTTCCGCGATTTTGGCAAATCCAGGGTACATCGTTGTAGTTTCGTAATGTTCCCCTGCGGCGGCAGCTTTGAGATTGTCGATAGTAGAGCCGATGACACCAGCGGGGAAAGCAGCGGCAATTTCGACTTCGCCCCCCTGCAGGAATTTGAACAGTCGCTTGGCGTGCTCTTTTTCCTGGTCGGCGGTTTCGGCAAAAATTGCGGCTATCTGCTCGAAACCATCCTTCTTCGCCTGACTGGCAAAATAGGTGTACCTGTTTCTTGCCTGCGATTCACCGGCAAAAGCGGTTAGAAGATTTTTCTCTGTTTTTGTGCCCTTTAGACGCACTCACGTGCCCTTTTTTCAAAAACTATAGAAATTTTATGATAATTTTTTACTGTCAGCCCCCTTTTTTCCACACAAATCGCAAATACCCTCAAGATAGACGGTTTTCCTCAATACCGTGAACTTTTTCTCAATATCAGCCGGTACGGTAATATTATCGAACGGCTCGTGATGAAAGTCAATAATTCTTTTGCATGTAATGCACTTGAAATGCTGGTGTGCCTGCAGGTTGGCATCGAACCTTTTCGGTTCACCGGAACCTTCGACAATGAAAGCCGCACCGATTCGGTTTAAGGTCAGAAGCGTTCTATTTACGGTATCAAGCGATATGCTCGGAAAAGTTTTCCTGAGGGTCTTGAAAACCATTTCAGCGGATGGGTGTTTTGTGGTTTCGATAAGAGCTTTATAAACGGCAATTCGCTGGGGCGTTATTTTCAACCCCGCTTGTGAGCATTTAATTCGAAAAGTATCGAGCTTTTCTTTCAGAACGCTGCCGGTACATTTAGCCATATCTGCATCCTGTCACCAGTCATCAAGTTACTTTTACCATCCGTGATATTGACCAGGATTATACCTATCCGGGCGGTCTATGCCCAGCACAAAAACATAATAATAAAAATGGGGTTGCCTCCTCCGGCCAACCCCATATCGGGAAAAAAACCGGCATTCTGAATCAAATCGGCTGGCAATCGAAGTTCAACCGCGGAACCGAAGGACTTTTACATCCTCATTTTCATTTTATAGTTTAGGATGGTCCAGCGAACCCGTGGGAAATGTTTCGATTTGCATTTTCGTAACGGCTGAATGATTCATATTTTAAATCCTCAATACCGGCACAACGGCTCTTTCCAGTAATTTCAACTATATAGTAGTTACTCCTATCTGTCAAGGAAATTCCTAACCTTTTTTGAACATTTTCCTATTTCTGGCACAATCGCTTTGAGAAAAAGGAGTTACAAGAGCCGCGTTTGTGAAAAATTTTACGAGTCAAACAAAAAAAGATTTTTAGAGCAGAGAATCGACTGATTATCCTATGTTCGGTCTAAAATTTGCCGCTATTGGGGTCGGGCGGTTGGTCGTGGATTTGCTTTTCGCGGTATTGGATGTAGGCAGTTCGCATTGCAATGTAGGGGTCAACAGCGGCGGACTTGAAGGCTTCGTACTCTCCAATATGAAATGAGCCTTCGTTAACGTAATCTTCCGCCGATATTCCGATAGCAGCCTCGACGGGTTCGACATAGCTAACAGGATTCAAAAACCCGTCACCGACCATGCCTACAGAATCGCGCAGTGTCGAAGGGCCCAAAACCGGCCAGACAATATAGCAGCCGTCACCAAGACCGTGGACGGCGAGCGTTTGCCCGAGGTCTTCTTTCGCAGGTTCAAGATGGCACCTGTCACGCGCAGGGTCACCGAATCCGAGGACCCCTGCCGTAGTGTTGATACCAAAGCGGCGCAGCTCCGTGCCTGCCTGCGGGCCTTTGCCCTGGAGCAGACAGTTAACAAGACGTATCGGAGTTGTCAGATTTTGGAAGAAATTACCGATACCGACGCGAGCGGGTTTGGGCACCGTTTTTTCGTATCCCTGCAGGACGGGTTTGGCTACCCAAAAGTAAAATCTGTCATTAATATTGAACATTGTTCGATTCCAAGGCTCCAGGGGGTCGGCGATTGTGACCTGTCTGGTTGTTAATTCCTCTTCAAATTCTTCGAAGGCCGTTTCGTCAGAGGAATTGACGTCCGCGGGTGAAACAGCCAGAGAGTCCGGATTACTTTTGGATGGTGCGGCACAACCAGCCGCTGCGACAAGCAGAAACACGCACAGTAAATAAGGTCTCATTGGTTATTCTCCTTATGGCTTTGGCCGGCCTGCGATTCTTTTCCATAGGGTTTAATCAGAACCAGCAATTGCGGCAGCAAGGTCAAAGAGGCCAACAGGGCCACAACTATCGCCAGCACGGTCAACAAGCCAAAATAGATGGTAGGAATGAAATTCGACAGGCTGAGAATTGAAAATCCGATGACAAGTGTCACCGTGGTGTAGTAGATGGCATGTCCGATGCTGTCATGCGACTGGTGCAAGGCTGCGACGTAGCTGCCTCTGGTTTCGAATTCGTGTTTGAACCTGTGAATGTAGTGAATTGTGTCATCATCGGCAAGGCCTACACCAATGGCGGCAATGGTGATGGTCATCATGTCGAGGGGGATATTCAACCAGCCCATCGCGCCGAGGACGCAACTGACGGCCAGTATGTTCGGGAATATCGCGATTAGCGCGATGCGCAGGGACCTGAACAAAACCACGAATGTCCCCATCAATGATAACGTGGCAAAACCCATAGTGACAATCTGAGAGCTGTACAGACTCTGGAGCATATTGTCATACAGGACCAATGTTCCGGCCAAGTGCACCTGTTCAGGCTTGAAGCCAAATTTGTCAGTCAGGTCGGAGCGAATGTTATTCAGCAGGTCGTTGCGATTCAACGATGGGTCTGAATCCAGCACACGTACCATGAGGCGGACCTGGTTGTGCTCGACCGACACATAGGGTCTAACGAGCATCTGGTTGAGCTCGGCCGGTATCTGATTAAACAGCAAGGCCAGTTCCACGTTATCTAAGGGTTTACCTCCGTTGGCCTGTTCAACCATTCTTACGAGAGTCACGACCGACAACACCTTGCCTGTTTCAGGCAGGCTGTGGAGGTAGTCATGGACCGCGGCGATGCGTGCAATCTTTTCGGGCGTAAACCAGTACTTGTCTTTAGTTTCCTGCGCCTGGGTCTCCAATTCCTTAAACTGCTCGAAGACGTCGTCGGTTTGTTCAGCAGCATTGGCCGAGGCAACCTCGGACGGTGAGTTCTGTTCGAGGTCGATAACAACATCCAGAGGCGTCGTGCCACCGAGCTGCTGGTCCACAACCTTCATTCCCTGATGAATCTCGGTGGCCGATTTAAAGTAATTGATGAAACAGTTCTCCACCTGCAGTCTGCGGATTCCGATGACATTGACCACCAGCAAGACGACGCTTGCGACCACAATCCACGGGCCGCAGGCAACTGTAAATCGACCCAGCATGGGGGTCAGCAGCCATTTGGACTGACTTTTCGGTTGGGGCTTATCTCTCGGCAAAAGCACCAGCACGGCAGGCAAGAGCAGGAACGGGACAATTAAGGAAATGGCCACACCAACGACCATGATATAACCAAAGCTAATCACGGGAAGGATATTGCAGAAAATCAAGGACGCAAAACCCATCATGGTAGTCAGTTCCGAATACACACAAGGCCGCAACATCTCCTTTATAGTGGCGAGTACTAATTCCCGCTGGGTGGCGTTGGGCCGGTCGGCGGCGAATTCCCTGTAGCGCACCATCAGGTGGATAGTCATGGCTAACGTGATAATGAGCTGCAGAGAAATAAAGTTTGAACTGATGACTGTGACTTCCCAGCCGAACCAACCGAGAAATCCCACCATGCAGACCACGGAAACCAAACAGGTCAATGTCGGCAGAATTACCCAGTAGATTCTACGGAAAATAATTGCGATGGTGAACACCAGCAGCAGGAACACGGCTGTCCCGAAAATCCGCAGGTCGCTCTTGATGAAGCTAATCATGTCGTCGGCAATCATGCTGACACCACCGAGGAACAAGGTGCCGTGCTGACGATATTTGTCCATTATGCCACGAATTGTGAGAATGTCGTGGTGGCGACGTTGCCGAACCTCGTCGTGGTATTGGGCAAATTGCCGTACCACCTCGTCGAGCTTGCGCCGCTGTGCATCTGTCAAAATCCCTGCCGCCTTTTTCTCACGCAGGGTGTCTCGCTGAAACACGAGGTCGTCGTACCGCTGGTCGTGTGGAAATGTAATCAGGATTGCCGTGGTTTTCAAATCCGGGCTGACCAGGAGATTGCGGTATAGAGGGCTATCAGCTAATTCCCTGCGAGCGAGGGCCTTATCCACATCCGGTGATTCGAGGGTGCGGGTCGTGGAGCCTAACTGCTTGAGGGGTATCGGCGGACTTCGCAGCAGCGGCACATCCAGAATTGTCAATACAGATTCGACATCATGGACCTGTTTTAAATCTTCCCGAAGCCGCGCCAGTGTGGCCAAAACCTTGTCCGAGAAGAGGTCATCATTGGGCTTGAACGTCAATAGCAGCAGGTCGCTGTCTCCGTATCGGGAATTGATGAGGCGGGAATACCTGAGGTCCTGGTCGTTCTCGAGAACCAGCGTCTCTGCGGAAGCGTCAAGCCTAAATTTTTTTGCTCCAAAGCCGAAAAAAAACAAGGCCGCCAGGATGCAGACTAAAACTATCCTAGGATATTTCAGAATCCCACGGTCAAAAAAAAACTGCTCCAGTAAGCGATATTTCGTCATTTGCCGGAATCGATTGAGTAAATTGTACCTCACTTGGCCGCAGGTTTCTCCAACTGAGCGAATAAATCCTTAACAGTGCCTCTGCGAAGAATATCATCGAACTGTGAACGGTATGTCAGAAGGATACTGACACCCTGTATTTCCACGTCGTATATTTTCCATCGGTTGTCCGCCTTTCGCAGCTTGTAAAGTACAGCAACCCTTTCACCGTCGGAAAGGACGTCCATCGAGATGGCGATACCCATCTTCTGGGGCACCGCCGGCGCGAGCTGGATCTTTTCATCTTTGTAGAGCGTGATTTTTTCCAGATAGGAGTTATTGAGCCGTTCGGTAAACAGCTTTGTAAATTTCTGTTGTTCAGAAGCCGTCAGTTTAGGCCAATGCGTTTTGCCCAATACCAGCTTTGACATCAGTTCAAAATCAAAAAACGGGCTTATGATTTTATCGATAATCTTCTCTTTAGCCCCCTGCTCCAGTTCCTTATTCTGAAGGACCGTGATGACGGCATTGAGCTTGGCCGCAACCAGTTCGTTCGGGTCGTCGGGGTTCTTGACAACCGCATCCCATTTTTTCCACCAAAGTTCGTTCGCATCGCTGGCGCCAGCCACGGTGGAAGTGGGTTTGCCCGCAGGCCGGCTGTTTACGTCATTCGGATGCCTTTGATCCGCACAAAGACCCTGGCCTGCTGCCAGCAGAACCAGAACCACGAACCAAATGCCTTTTATGCAAGTTGCAGGCTTTTGCTCAACTGAGATTTCCATAATAACACCTCAACAGCAAAAAATCGCTTTCCGCTGGTCATCAATTAACAAATTTATCATAAAACCGCAAGTATTTCCTGCCCTTGCGTGTTTATGATATTATGCCGGTGTTATTAACGAGTCCATATACATTACCGGAAATCTTTTTGATATTATGGAAAACACTTACGCCAGCTTCATGCCAGGAAATATCACACTGATGACAGAACAGTCTTGAATTATCACCGCGTTTTTATTTCCAGACTTCCCTAAATACTCTTAAGAAATTTCCCCCGAGAATTTTACGAATATCATCTTCGGAAAAGCCTCTATTAACAAGGCCCTGTGTAACAGCAATTACCTTAGAGATATTTTCCAGCCCTCTGACAGGGATATCACTCATTTTGTAATCCATATAAATCTCAGGATATGTCTCTTGCGCCTTGTTGTACTCGGCTTCGGTCCAAGTCGGTGTAAAGTCAAGGCCAATACCCACGTGTTCTACACCAGCTAAATCAATTACATATTCGACAATGTCAAGAAACTCGGGCATTGCGGGAACGCGATTATGCTTTATATCTGCAAAAGGAGAGTAACTAACAATCCCAATTACTCCGCCTTTTTCAGCCATAGCTTGTATTTGTTCATCTGTTTTATTGCGGACGTGGTCGCAAAGTGCCATGACATTGGCATGGGAGAATATACATGGATAACGTGACTCAGCGATTGCATCCAGTGTGGTCTTATGTCCGCAGTGCGAAAGGTCCACCAGAATACCTATGTCGTTCATTCTCTTAACCAATTCTTTGCCCAGTTCGGTGAGGCCAATATTAGGGTCTGCTCCACAGCCGGCGCCAAAGGAATTTTTTTCCTGATAAGTAAGCTGAATAATCCTCATACCCAGTTTGCGCAACTCCTCGAGGTTTTCCAGATTGTCATCGAGGTGGACGGCGTTCTGGGTCCCCATGATAATTGCGGTCCTGCCGTCTTTCTTGGCCCGTTCAATGTCAGCCGCTGACAGAGCGAGAGTCATAAAACCCTTATTTTCCTTAATTCGGTTATGCCAGTAAGCCATTTTCTTTTTTGTTTCGTTAAAATTATCCAGAACCGCTGGAATAGTAACATTGGTAGCGGTTACACCGGCATCTTTTACCTGTCGAAAATAACCGGCGCTATCGGCGGCAGGACCATAGACAAGGCCGTCAATAATAATTGCATTTTGATGAATTCTTTTAGCTGAATTTTTTAATTCCATTTCTTCATACCTCCGTAATATTATTTTTGGGGTCACTATAGAAAAATTTACAAACGAGATGCTGAGGTGGCCTCGACGTAGCCAAGGCAAAAGTTACGCCTGATAGAAGCGAAACACCCACGCCCCAGATTAAAGGGTCAATCCCGAAGATACACAAAGGTCGCATTTCTCCATAGACAAGAAAACCTACCGCATACAAAAACAGATAGCCGGTAAATCCTCCAAGCATAGATGCCACAGCACCGTACTTATTAAATCTCGGCCAGTACAAAGCCAAAACTATTGTAGATAAAAAAACAGTCGCCAGTCCGCCAAATGTAAACACCACCAGTACCTGGAGGAATTTCGGTGGATTTATAGCACCAATTGTAGCAGCAATGCCGATGGCCGCAGTACACAAATAACTGAACCTTTTAACTTTGTTTTCCGGCGCATTCGGGTTTATATGCCGCTGATAGACGTCTCTGACCAGCGATGAGGAAATCATAATCATAAAACTTACAATAGTGGAAATTGCTGCTGCAAAAGGCGCAGCAAACAGCAAACCCGCCAACCACGGCAAGTTCGCATTTTTCGAAACAGTCAGTGCCATTACAGGCATGATACGGTCCGGCGTCTGGTCAAGACCCGGCACAAGGATTCTGGCGCAACAAAAAATCACTACCAGCGGAAAGAAAATAACTCCATAGACAATTGAAAGCACAGCGATAGCGCGCTTGAATGTAGTGACATTATTAAAAGCCATAAGTTTTACCAGTTGAGCAGGCTGGCCTGATTGGCCAAGAGACCACAAAATGAAAAACGAAAATGCAACTGTAATCGGCAAAAAACCTACTCCGGATGTAGCCTCAGGTCCGGGACCGGTAACATACACACCACACTTGCCGCTGCCGTAACGGTAATCGGCCAATTCAACTATGTCAGGCTTGACAGGCACCGGCAAAGACGGAACAGCACCATTTTCAAATTTGTTAATGATTTCGTTAATTTCCTCCGGCGTTGTAATTTCAACAATCTTGACCTTATTCGACTGAGTCTGCTCCGGCAAAATTACCGCCAGTTCATTCGTGCGGAATAACCTCTTCTCTGCCGAAGCCTGCGGCAATGCAAACCACGTGTCTCGCGGAATCCGATAACCTTCGCGAGGAGCTGGTCCTTCGGCTTCAAACAAAACCGTACCAAGGCGCGGGGGAGTCATTTTTGCGAGTTTTCCCGTAGCGTTCGATAAGCCGCCAACCTGCCACAGAGTCAACGCAAGTAATGTTACCACCCCAAAAATCATTACGAAACCATGTAGAATATCATTCCACGCCACCGCACGAAAACCTCCAAAAGAAGCATAAGATACCGCGATGACCGCAAATATCAGCAGGCACAAAAGATAGCTTGATTCGATGTTCGCAAACGGCGGAAATTTATTGAATATTCCAAAAGACAGAACCGACATTTTATGGAAAAAAGGAATCGGCCCAAATAATTCTCCAAAAATAATGCTGCCGAGTTTGAACTGCGGAATCATGTAGAAAGATGCCAAAAATACAACCATAACAGTAGCAATCGCACCGACAAACGAACTTTCGAATCGTACACGCAGCATTTCCGGAATGGTAATGGCACCGGTTTTTCGAGCGATTTGGTTCAATCTTTTGCCCAATAAAGCCATCCCGCATAAAGGCACAAATATGACACTCGATATCCAAAGCGCCATTACCCATCCATACGAGTAAATCATCGCGGGAAAACCAGCGAACGAACCTGCGGATATCGCTGTAGCGGCAAAAGTCATCGTAAATGGCAGCGCACCGAGTCCACGGCTACCCAGGAAGTATTCGCTCAAGAAACTCTTTTTTGCCATCAGCTTACGAGAAAACCACGTTATTGCTAAAACTGCGCAGGCGTAGATTAAAAATACTATAAGGGGTGTATTGGAATTACTTTCACAAAGAACATTAGCTGCTGCAACTGGAGTTTGAAAAAATGAATCAATCATCGCGATATCTCATCCGTTTCAGGTTTGGAGGGTTGTTGTGAAAGTACACCCTGATATGATTCATCCTGCCCCCGGGCAAGTTCATCATCGACAATATAGAATAAGCCAAACCATACAGTAAATAATATAATCAAAATCCAAGGTACTAATATACCCCAGAAAACCCAATTCGGCATACCAAATGTGATTCGAATTTGTTCAGGCGGCACATTGTAACCTGTCATTGCACAGTACCCAACGGTCCATGCTATCCCCATCAACCATACTACCAGTACCACCACCGCTTCTCGATAGGCGTGTGTGATAACCGGGTCCAAATTATCTCGCGCAGGCTTAAAAGATAAATTTGCCATTATCTCTTCCGAAAGTCCTGTCATCTTAGTGTATCAATCCTTATAGTAACACATCCGAAGACAATTACAATCCAAAACTTATACACCGGATAAATGTATGTGAGTCTAAAAACCTAAAAGCCGGCAAGACCCGTTTTTGAAAATGGTGGTGGTTGGATTTGAATCTCTTAGCAACGTAATCAAAAATAGAAAATTTTCTTAACAAATATTACGGATGCCTGGCTGACAATAAGACGGCACCGTTCTTCGCAATGCGAAAAGCAAAGAGTCAAATTGCATTTTAGATTTAGATTCAGGGAATTGTGCAAAACTTGCAAGTTTCATAATCCCACTGAGTACAAATTACATTCGTTCCGCCATCATTTTGCGGGATTCGTTTTGCGGCTCGCCTTCGGCGTATCAAACCCGCGTGGCGATGCTTCGCATCGCGCGTGTTCTCATCCCGCCTGCCCAAAGTAAGCAGACACAACGGAGAGGGCGGGATTCGAACCCGCGGTAGAAGTTGTAACCCCTACGACGGTTTAGCAAACCGTTACCTTCAGCCGCTCGGTCACCTCTCCAACTTGTTGCTTAGTAAGAACTTATCAAACAATTGTAAAATTAAATTCCTGTCTACTGCAACTGTTGCTACGTTATTATAATCGTATTTTTTGTTTATCAAAGACAAAAATATGGCGAAAACATCATAATATCATGAGATTGAGAACAAGGGTAATGGTTGCTTAACCGTTACTTTAAAAATATTATGTTGTGTTTGTTCCCTGTATTTTCGGGTTATTACGCTGTTCCACTTCGTTTTTTCAAACAGGTTATCGCGGCGCTTTGTTGAAAGCATCCAAAAGCAGTTTGGCTGCTTTTAAGGATTTCTACCTTTGACAAACAGAAAAGTTAGCTATAATAGCTTGAAAACCGTTGTCGGAAGAACGAAAAATAGAAATTCGGTTACAATTATAACTCCTTATTAAGTATAAGGTTGCGCTCGTAGCTCAGAAGGATAGAGCGTCGGTTTCCTAAACCGAAGGTCGGAGGTTCGAATCCCCCCGGGCGCATTTTTATTTGTCCACCGGTAGTTACCGTAAAAACCGAAAAAGAGTTTTGGCAATATCGGTGTTGTCGAGATAACGGCCTCGAATGGGGTCCTTGTTTCTTGCACAAACAAAAAATAATATTGCCCCCCTGCCTTTAGCGCAAAAGGGAACCAGGCTGTTGGTGTGTGAACCGCTATTCCACTGCAATCCGGGTAAAACTTCGGCGCCATTGTTGACAAGAGGATTCCAAACTGGTCCATCATCAAACAAGCCCGAATCAGGGCCGGTCATATAGCCGGTTTCGTGGTCCGCTGTCACAATCAGGAGCGTGTCGTTCCAACTGCTGCGAGTCTGAACCCACTCGACCACCGCTTCTACCGCGATTCCAAATTCAATCTGCTCCTCAATAGCGCGTCCCGACTGGTTCGCATGAGCGGCCCAGTCAACCGCGCCGCCTTCGATAACAAGATAAAAACCATCATCGTCCGCATCGAGAACGTTCAAAGCGGCCTTAGTCATCTCCGCCAAGGTAGGAACGGTAGTCAGCAGCGGCACAACATAAGGAGCGGCATAGGCATCACCGCTGCGTTCCTGCTGCAAGGTTCGATAAACCTGCGTCACACCGATGAGACGTTTTGGCGCCGATACCGACCAGTCGGCATAAATTTGAAACTCGGAGCGGCTCTGAATCAGATACCACGGGTCGACAATGCCGTCACCATCGGCGTCGTTACCGGCGGTTCCCGCAACCAGCGAATTCCACGTCGCGGAGCCACCGACATAATCAAATTCATTAGGAGTTGGTCTCAATTTCCCGTTTTTGTCATACCAGGGATTTCCGCATCCCATAATGACGTCAACTGCGCTATCATTGACCATCTGCAGGGCAATTTGCCTGTAATCGTCACGAGATACGTTGTGGGCTACAAAACTCGCAGGCGTAGCATGGCTGAACTGCACGGTCGTGACCACCCCTGTGGATTTGCCCATTGCCTCGGCACGTTCGAGAATATTTTCCATTTGAAAACCGTCCACATCGACACCAATGGCTCCGTCATAGGTCTTTACACCGCAGGCCATTGCCGTAGCCGCAGCGGATGAATCGGTATATTCGAGATTAACGTAATTGAAATACTTCCACGCCATCTGCGGGTCATAACCCTGGGCGGCCTGATAAGTACTCATGCCCAGCCTGATTGGAAATTTTTCATAAACCTGCGTCCCTGTCGCCCCGTAGCGATAAATACTCCCCGCATTGACGTGGTTGTACCCGCAGCCGTCGGCAATCATTATGATAACATTTTTGACGTTCGGGCCGCGAGCTGCATCAATACACTTATCCTTTGGGAGCGCTGCAAATACGGTTTGACAAGAAACTATAAAAAACAGGATTATAAATGAAGCATTCAACAAACTACGGCATCGTTCACGGGTTTTCATAAATACCTCCTCCACTATATGACTGTATTATACCGTACTCAGGCGGGCATTTCAAACTTATTTCAGTTAAAGATTGCCAAACGGCGGGCTTATTGGTGCAGAAGTCTTAAAAACAGCTTTTGTTCAAATGCGCATAGTGGAATCAGAGCGATTATTATTTCAATTTTATAGGAACTCCTTTTTCGGGAAGTTCTGCGACGAATGATTTTAATTCTTCGAGCAGGACATCGAGCTGGCGGCTATTTTCGAGGAGGCCTTCGTAAAGCCGACCATCGTTTACGAGTCTGCCGGCAGTACCCTGTCCCTTGTTAATTTTTTCCAGAAGCACTCTCAGTTCCGCGGCGGCTTTACCTAATTCGTCGGTTGTACCAACCATCGCGTTGGAAACCTGCTGCACATCAGCTTCCGCACTGGCAAAGGCTTTGCTGCCGCTTGCGGAGAATTGTTGAAATTCCTTAAGAGCAATCGAGGCCTGCTTGGTAGCATCAGCGAGATTTGCCAGCGTGGCCTTGATGTTGTCCCTTGCCTGCTGGTCGCCAATCAGTGAATTGATATTGTCTATAAAGCTTTTGAATTTCTCGACGAGATCCTCGGCTTTTTTCTGGGTTTCCTCCGGGAAAAATTCGCTGGTGGTCGTAGTCGCACCCTGCAGGACGCTTCCATGAACAAGGAATTCTCTTTGAGGGGCATTGACATCGACCGGCTTGGGTTTTAGTTCGATGTAACTGCTTCCGAAGCCCCGAGTCATCAGTTTCGGTTCGACGTTAACAGGAATATTATTGTATTTGCTGTCGATGCTGACAACTACCATAACCTGATAGAGAAATCTTCCGGTATTGTCCTTCAGTACTTCCGGCTGTCTGATGGCGGCAACCTTGCCAATCTGATAGCCGCAGAATCGCACCGGAGTTTTTTCTTCCACACCAGGTGCAGAGGGAAACTGAATGAAAACCTGGTATCCGCCTATACGGCCTAATCTTATAGGCAGATCCTCGAACTTGTACATAAGCCAGAGGAGAGCGCCAACTGCCAGCAAAACGAACAGGCCTACGATGATATTGCGTCTTTTCTGCAATGTTTCATAATCATTCACGTTTGCTTCCTTTCAAATCATCGGGGCCATGCATAAACAATTCCCTGATGGCCCGCAAAGGATAACCGCTGTCATTAAGTTTCTTTATGAGTCTGATTTTCTCAATAGTTTTTCGGTCGAACAGGCGTCTTCCAGTAGATGTAATTTCCACCGGCTCAAGCAGTCCAACCATCAAATAATATTGCAGAGACTGGCGTGAAATTCCAGCTTTTTTCGCAGCATCGCCTATTGATACGAGGTCGCCTTTTGGTTTCACAACCAGTTCTCACAATAACAAACAATTTTGCCCTCGAAAAGGCGCCGGCTACTTCGCCTTTTTGAAGGCTTTGGCAATCAAGGCCATCATAGAATCTCTAACCTGTTCCAATTTAAGCCGTTCGGAGCTTTTACTTATAATTTCGTCAACGGCGGCGGATTTACTTAACTTATCCTGCCAATGGGGCGAAAACATGAACAAATAGTCGAAACCGGAGGGTATGTTCTGCTGATTGAGGCGGAAAGCTTCTCTTATGAGTCTTTTCAACCTGTTTCGCACAACGGACGAACCGAGCGATTTGTTGACGGCGATGCCGAGTCGGCCAATTTTGCAGTCATTTTCCGCTATATAAAGAACAAGCAGCCCCTCGGTGAAACGGAGTTTACGAGCCACTACGGCCCCAAACTGAGCATTGGTTGTGAGTCTTTTACTTTTTGGAAGTGAAAACCGTTTCATAGCTCTGCCGCACCTTTCATAATTAACAAATATTACTTGAATAATAAAAAAAAACGATAAAAATATAGACAGCGCCTATCAGCTATAGTAAAAAAGGTAAAAGTATAAATAGTATTTTACCAGCCGCAACTTTGGCGAAGACTGGTATAACTGAAGCACATTATGCAAAACAGCAATTCCCAAAAAAACAATGAAAGCCGTAATTACGCCAGATGGGCTGGCTTAGGCTTTGAGTTTGTCGGTGTGTTAGGGATTTTCTGTTATATGGGCTACCGGCTTGATAAAGCCTTGAATACAAGCCCGTGGTTTTTGCTTACAGGTTTTGCGGTGGGTTTTATCGGTATGTTTTATACGATATTGAAACAATCCTGGAATATGTGGCGTAAATAAAATATTATCATGATGAACTCTGTTTCTGAGGTATCTAATCTTCGTAAAATCCCATGGGGGTGGCTGTTAATCATTGTTTCGGTTTTCGCGGTTGCATACGGCGCATGTTTTCTTTGGGGAAACAATGCCAGAGAAAGCTGTTTCTGGGCGATCATGGTCAATGGAACCGCGGCTTTCGGCGGCATTCTCCCCGTTATATATGCTATATTTTTAAAGCCTTCCGTACCGATATATTATATGCTGGCAGCAAGTGTGATAAGACTGTTGCTGGCGATTGCCGGCAGCGGTATAATTCTGGCTTTTGTAAAGGTTGATATTTTCTGGTTTGCCGCTGAGACGGGAGTGTTATACATAGTTATTCTGGTGCTGGAAGCGTGTTTCATCATCAGCGTAATTCGCAGCGACGGTGAGGTCGGGAAAGCATGATTATTATGGGTTGGGAAAGAGGCATTCTGGCTGAATTCAATCCGCTCGAGCCGGTGGCATCAGTGCCGTTATTTACTCTTTCAATCGGAGGACTGGAGATACCGGTAAGCAACCATATGTTCATGGTCACGGTGGCGGCATTGTTGCTGCTTATCGGCATACCGCTGATAATGAAATCGAGAAAATTGGCGCCGGCCGGTTATCTTGAGAATTTGATAGAGTCAATATGCGTGTATTTGCGCGAAGAAGTGGTCAAGCCTATTATGGGCACGCACACAGACAAATACGTCGGTTTTATCTGGACGGTGTTTTTCTTTGTTCTGACGCTTAACCTGCTGGGGATGATTCCGTCGGAAAAGATTGTTACGCTAATTACCGGCAAACAGAATCATTACGGTGGTCCAGCAACGGCAAATATCTGGATTACCGGCGCAATGGCCGGAATTACATTTTTTATGATGATTATAACGGGCATCAGGGAGCAGGGACTTTGGCGGTATATCGTGAATCTAGCGCCGCCGGTACCGTGGTGGATGATACCGCTGATATATTTTCTGGAGATAGTGGGCACATTCGTCAAGCCGTTCGTGCTGGCAATACGACTTTTTGCGAACATAATTGCCGGACATATGATACTGGCGACGTTTTTGGGACTAATAGCAATTCTTAAAAGCTATGGAGCAGTGGCAATGTCGATGGCGTTTTCTGTCGGCCAGTCATTTTTGGAATTGCTTGTGGCGTTTTTGCAGGCATTTATATTTGCGTTTTTGTCTGCACTTTATATAGGTTCGTCTATCGCACCGGAACATTAGAAAAAACATATTTTTTTTAGGAGGTTTAAAGAATCATGGTCGAGTTAACAAGTGGTATATTGGCGGAGGCGGCAGCATCAGGCAGGCCGGAGTTCGCAATTTTCGGCGCAATGATTGGCTGCGGCATGATTATTATCGGCGCTGCGTTAGGCATAAGCCTGATAGGCAGCAAGGCAGTCGAATCAATAGCACGCCAACCCGAAGCCGGCGGACGCATATCAATGACAATGATTATTGCCGGCGCTCTGGTTGAAGGAGTTACGTTCTTTGCACTGCTGATTTGTTTTCTGGGGGTGTTCTGGATGCGTGGATAAGCAAAGATTTCAGATGCGAACGAAAATACCGGCAACAGTTTTAATTGTTTTGTTTCTCTGTGCTGCGGCGATGGCTTCTCAGGACGAGGCGGCTGGGGAGGGAGGGGGTATCTTCAGCGGCACATTCGCAGATGCGATATGGACGGTTGTGGCATTTGTGCTGGTTGCAGTTGTTCTGGGCAGGTTTGCATGGAGACCTTTGCTCGAAGCTCTTCAAACCCGGCAGAAATACATACAGGGGCAGATAGATACCGCTGACATCGCCCGCAAAAAGGCCGAGAAAATGCTTGAGGACCAGAAGCAGCAGGCCCTGCAAATAATCACAGACGCTACAAAGCAGGCGCAAAAGGAGGCAGAGGAGCTTACGGAAAAGGCCAGGCGTGAGGTGCAGGAAATCAGGCTCCGTGCCCAGGAAGACATCAAGCATGCGCATGTGGCGGCTTCCGAACAATTGTGGAAAGAGGTCGGCGATGTCGTCACAACACTTGGCAGCGAGGTGCTGGAGCGAACAATCACACCACAGGACAATCAGCGGTTCATTAATGACGCCATACTCAAGCTGCGGCAAAAGAAAAATGAATAAAAGCAGGTGCAAATGAAGACATCCGGCGGCTATATAGAAAAAATCTACGCGTCGGTACTTTTTGAGCTTGCCGACCAATCCGGCATACTTGATGTCGTCAAGGATGATTTGGATTCCTGGACCAAAATCTGCTCGATGGAGGAGGATTTTGGGAAGTTGATTGTTTCGCCATATTTTTCCACGGACTACAAACAACAGCTGGTACGCAAGGTACTTTCGGACAAGATTACCGATTTGACCTTGAATTTTCTGGTTGTCGTCATCAGGCACAACCGAACCGGATTTTTGACGAGAATAATTGAACAATTCAACATGCTATGGCAGCACAGTCAGGGGTTCTGTAATGTCGAGGTCACAGTTGCCAATTTGATTACCGATGAGCACGCTCAAGGAATTGCCGACCGGATTTCCGAAATGCTGGAAAAGCTGGTCAATGTAAAAATCAATGTTAATCCGGATATTATAGGCGGGGCCATCATCCGGTATGAGGACAAGGTCATTGATAATTCGGTCAGGACAAGATTGATGAATACCGCCGAAACCATTTTGAATCGGGGAAAAATGAGGGTCCGTCATGAAGTTTGATGTCAGGGAAATCAGTAACATACTCAAACAGGAAATAAGCCAGTACAAGAACAAACTGGCCGTATCAACGGTCGGACGAGTTGTAGAAGTCGGGGACGGTATCGCGACGATTTACGGGCTTGACAACGCAATGGTCGGGGAAATGCTCCTGTTTGAGAACAACGTTATCGGAGAAGTCTTCAATCTTGAGGAAGATTCGGTCGGCTCAGTGATTTATGGCGACTATACGAAGGTAAAAGAAGGTTCCGATGTGCGGACGAGCGGATACCTGCTTTCCATCCCCGTCGGTGAAAAATTGATGGGAAGAGTGGTTGACCCTCTGTGCAGACCGATTGACGGAGGACCTCCTGTTGAGGCCTCTGTCAGACGTGCCATTGAGTTTGATGCGCCTGGGATTGCACAGCGTCAACCGGTGAAACAGCCTCTGCAAACCGGTCTGAAAAGTATAGATTCCATGATTCCAATCGGACGGGGACAACGGGAGCTTATTATTGGCGACCGCAAGACCGGCAAAACCGCGATTGCGCTGGATGCAATAATAAACCAGAAGGATAAGGATGTGATTTGTGTGTACGTCGCTATCGGGCAGAAGGAATCGACCGTAGCGGAAGTCATTGAAAATCTCCGGCGTCACGGCGCAATGGCTTATACAGTGGTAGTTGCGGCCACGGCGGCGGAAAGCGCACCGATGCAGTACATTGCGCCTTACTCAGGCTGCACACTGGCTGAGTATTATATGTATGAGCAGCATCGCGACACATTATGCGTGTATGATGATTTGAGCAAACATGCTGTAGCTTATCGTCAGTTGAGTCTGCTGCTTAGGCGCCCCCCTGGCCGTGAGGCGTATCCGGGCGATATCTTTTATCTGCACAGCAGGCTTCTGGAACGCAGCGCCAAGTTGTCTGAGGCACATGGCGGCGGGTCGCTGACGGCACTGCCGATAATTGAAACGCTTGAAGGACAAATTTCGGCTTATATTCCGACAAACGTTATTTCGATAACAGACGGGCAGATTTATCTTTTGAAGGATTTATTCAACGCCGGCATTCGGCCCGCGGTTGACGTAGGTACCAGTGTCAGCCGGGTTGGGGGAAACGCGCAAGTCAGCGCCATGAAGAAAGTTGCTGCTAAGCTGCGTTTGGATTTAGCGGCATACGAAGAATTGAAAAATTTCGCAAGACTGGGCACCGAACTTGACGTGGCCGCACAGGCTCAACTCGACAGAGGCAGCCGAATGGTAGAGCTTCTTAAGCAGCCGCAGTTTGTCCCAATGAGTGTCGGCAGGCAGGTAATCACAATCTTTACCGGTGCGAGCGGTCTGCTGGATGACGTAGCCATTGCTACGGTCGGTCGTTTTGCGGAAGAGCTGCTCGAATGGCTTGGTGAAAAACACCCTGATTATATTGAAGAAATTGACAAAACGAAGGAGTTCAGCGACCTGTTAGCAAAGAAATTAAAAACCGTAATAACTGAATTTAAGCAGTTGAAGGCTAAAGGTATTTCTTAATCAATGGCAGGAGTACGACAGATATTTTATCGCCGCCGGACAGCGGAAAACATTTGCCGAATGACGCGGACAATGGGAATTATATCTACCGCCAAGTATAAGTATTTCTTGAATAAGCGCACCGCGATCGTAGATTATCAAAACTCGCTGGCCAAGATAGCGTATCTGCTTACTACTGCTGTTGAACTGGTTGAGCATCCATTATTAAAATTTAATGGTTCTGCGAGACGATCAGCTATTTTTGCCATAGGTTCGGTCAGAGGCCTTTGCGGTTCGTACAACGACTCCGTCGGACGACTTGTCCAAATGCACGTAGAAAGAGCAGCGGAATCTGGAAGAAAGCTGGATGTATATGTGACCGACGGCAGGCTGATTTCCGTTTTGCGCCACCGCGGAATAGTGCCGACAAAGATTTTCCCCGAATCCGAACTTATGTTTCCGAATGGCTGGATTGATGAAATCGCCAATGAATTCGTCTGCCAGTATATAGCCGGTGAAATCGATGATTTCGAGGTCGTATATACATATTTTCATTCGGTGGCAAGCCAACGAGCGCAGACCTTGCATATAATGCCGTTTGTGGAATTTATAGATGACCTGGCAACTCGGGCAACCGTTATTTGGCCTTGGGAGTTAACATTCGAGAATTTTCTTTTGTCGCCGCCTACTAACGAAATCATAGAGGAACTGGCCAAAACCTTAATTCGTATGTCGATGCATTGCTGCCTTATCGACGCAATACTCAGTGAGCATGTGGCACGTATGCTGGCAATGAAAAATGCCACGGAAAATGCAGAAGATATGATTAGGGACTTGACTGGTGAATACAATAAGGCCAGGCAAAGCCAGATAACAAGAGAATTGCTCGACATAATAGGTGGAACTGGAGTTTTAGGATGAACAAAGGTAAACTGATACAGGTAATAGGAAGCGTTTTTGACGCGCAATTTCTGTCGGAACAAGTTCCTGCGGTGTACAACGCCGTCGTGGTGGAGGGACAGTTGCCCGATGGCAGAACTAAACTTTATGGAGAGATTCAGCAGCATCTTGGCGGCGGCAAGGTTCGTGCTATTGCGTTGGGTAAGACATTCGGCCTGAGGCGCGGAATGGAAGTAATTGATACAGGTTCGCCGCTAACTGTGCCTGTCGGTCCGACCCTGCTCGGCAGAGTGATCAATTTGCTCGGTGAACCGGTTGACGAACTCGGATCGATTAAATCGGATATTCGAATGCCGATCCATCGCGAGCCTCCTAAGATGGTCGATTTGTCTGCAAAAACCGAGATGTTTGAAACTGGTATAAAAGTGATTGACCTGCTGTGTCCTTTTGTGCGCGGCGGGAAAACTGGATTGTTCGGTGGCGCAGGCGTCGGTAAGACCGTTGTTATTCAGGAACTTATCGCAAGGGTCGCGAAAAAACACGGCGGTTATACGGTTTTTGCCGGAGTTGGTGAGCGAACACGTGAAGGCAACGACTTGTGGCTTGAAATGCAGAGGACACGTATCGGCGAAGGCGATGATACGGTTCTGAACCATACCTGCCTGGTATTCGGGCAGATGAATGAGCCTCCCGGAGCAAGACTTCGTGTTGCTCTTTCCGCGATGACGGAAGTGGAATATTTCAGCGAAAGCGGCATGGGCGATACCCTGCTTTTTATAGATAATATTTTCCGTTTTTCGCAGGCTGGTTCCGAGGTTTCCGCATTGCTCGGGCGAATTCCTTCGGCAGTCGGTTATCAGCCGACACTTGCTACTGAAATGGGCCAGTTGCAGGAACGAATCGCTTCAACGCGAACCGGCTCCATAACATCCGTCCAGGCGATATATGTACCCGCGGATGATTTGACCGACCCCGCTCCGGCAACAGCTTTTACGCACCTGGATTCTTTTATCGTACTTAAGCGGTCGATTACACAAAAGGGTATTTACCCCGCCGTTGACCCGCTCGAAAGCACTTCGCGAATACTCGACCCCAATGTTGTTGGTCAGGAGCATTACGATGTTGCACAGACGGTACTTGAATATCTCCAGCGGTATAAAGAGCTTCAGGATATTATTGCAATCCTTGGCGTCGATGAATTGAGCAAGGAAGACCAGATGGTAATTGCCCGCGCCAGAAAGCTCGAAAAATTCTTCTCACAGCCGTTCTTTGTAACAATGCAGTTCGTAGGTCTTGAGGGCAAATACGTGGACAAGGCCGCTACCATCGAAAGCTGCAAACAAATCTGCCAGGGCAAGTGGGACCACCTGACGGAAGAAGCGTTTATGTATGTTGGCACTATTGAAGACGCCAAACAAAAAGCGTCGAAGCTGGCGCAGCGGTAAAGGAGAAAAAAGTGCCTATTGTTCACTCAGCGTTTCAGTGCGTTGTGATATCACCTCTGGGCAAATTGCTTGACTGTATGGTCACTTCAGTGGTATTTCCTGCTCACGATGGTCGGGTCGGGATTTGGCACAATCATATTCCAATGCTTTGCAAACTGGGTATGGGTATGATGAAGATAACCCATATTCTGCCCGACGTTGATACGCCACTTAGTGAAATATTGTTGTTTATTGACGGCGGTTTTGCATTACTGGCTGCGAATGTTCTTGAAGTCACTGCGTTTGATGCGATTTCTCTTCGAGATACCAAAGCTGAAAAAATACAGCGGATTATTAAGAGACTGGAAAAATCAGTTGCTACCGCACTTACACCAGAGAGTCGCCATCATTACACCACAAAAATTTCCCTGTTAAAGCAATTACTACAACAATATTATCCAAAAGAGGCGATTGCAACTATTTCAAGCGAGCCTTCGGAAATAATCGAAGATGCATAATGTGCTTATGGGGTTGTTGTGGTTAACCTTTCTGCACACCAATATGCACAATGAAGCGGGGCATCTTGTGATTGGCCTCAGCTGCAGTACTTCTAATAAAGAAATTTTTTTTTATTTGCGGTCGGCGTCGGGATTGAACCAGTCGTCGGTGCGGAACGGTGAGGCAGGCAGACCTTCCTTATTGAATAGATTGGGTTGAGCAGCGTTGCGCCAGCCGTATCGAACTGCAACTGGGTTTTGGATTTTGTCGCTGGAAACTACAACCGTGTTACCATCTACTATTGCTTTGGCATCGACAAAATTTTTATCTTCACCGGCAACTATAAATCCCCGAAGCGGACCATCTTTTGCCATCAGACCGCTGCCGATATGGTCGAAGTACAAGCAGATTTTGTTTCCTTCAATTTTCATTGATTTGTAAATCGGGCCTGAATAGACAATGCCGGTTTGGCCATAGGTTTTCGCCAAAGCCCAGAGGGCGAGCCTTCTGCCGACCTCCTGCTTATTTTTCGGATGCACATCGTTTACATCGCCGATGTCCATCGTTACGGCCATTCCCGTATTTGGTAGTGACAAAACCATCAACTGAGCCTCGCGAAGTTCCGGTGTATAAATCGGCCTGCTCCAATTTTTATAGGAAAATGGCGCAATCTGAACGTAATAAAATGGGAAGTCACCCTGGCCCCAATCGTCGCGCCAGTTTTTAACCATAGCAGGAAAGAGTTTTCGGTACTGATAGGGGCGTTCTGCGTTGCTTTCACCCTGATACCAGATAACTCCTCGAATGCCATACGACAGCAAAGGAGCAATCATAGCATTGTACAAAACTGACGGTGCGCGATAATACATCGGTCCGAGCGGCGGGAAAGGTTCCATAGGAGGTTTCTGTTTTTGGGCCCTGGCCTGCGTACAGGCGTCTTTCCATTCCTTCATTTTCTGCAGATATTCCTGCACCGCCTGCGGATAGTTTATGACGGCTTCGTCGAAATGTTTCAGAATGGGCTCAAAATTCGGGTCTGACTCGAGGACCTGTTTTTTCATCCATGATTCGACAGATGTACCGCCCCACGCGGATTGAATCAAGCCTATAGGGACATTGAGTTTCTTATAAAGGTCTGAGCAGAAAAAGTAGGCAACGGCGCTGAAATCGGCTGCGGTAGCCGGGGCACATTGTGACCATGAACCGCAACAATCGTCTTGAACGCTCTGGGCGGTTTTCTTCTCGACCTTAAAAAAGCGAATCTGCGGATAATTCGTCTTAAAAATTTCCTTCTCGCAATTAAGTATGCCGGTAAAGTGTATTGCTCTATACGCTATTGGCATTTCCATATTTGATTGGCCGGAGCAAACCCAAACTTCACCGAACATAATATTTTTGACCAGCAGTATGTTTTTGCCGCGGATAATCATTTCGTAAGGCCCCCCTGCCTTGGGAGTTTTTATTTTGACAAGCCATTTTCCGGTCCTATCCGCTATCGTTTCAACCGGCAGTAAATCACCGAGCGTAACTTTGATTTGTTCACCCGGTTCGGCCCAGCCCCAGATGGGAGCATTAGAATCCTGCTGTAAAACCATATTGTCGCTTATCAGGGCAGGCAGTTTAATATCGGCAAAGCAAACAGCAGAAATCGTCAGGCACAAGAAGACTATAAGGAAAGAACCGAATGTTTTTGTATTCATAATCTTGCTCCCAAAAATGGTTCTAAAACATACATCAGAATATTGATAAACATGCGATATTTCAATAAATATATCACTACTGTCCCGTTAACTTTTGAGTAAATTGTTGTAAGCTAAACAAATATAATAGGTTGTGAGAAAAAATGGTTGGGATCGATTTCAACTTGC